>OGVZ01000116.1_pt1 | contig 12374 bp, 15 predicted proteins | sample 1575881 | NCBI WGS metagenome assembly OGVZ01 (sample SAMN07581520, study PRJEB24739) | freshwater metagenome | place: Singapore | collected 2015-01
GTTTCCCAGTCACGATACGGACAGTCCATGTGCTTCAATGGCTGCTTGTTCTGCTTCAGTCAGTGGGCTTTCACGACGGGCCCAGTTACTAGTAGAGTAATCAGCATAACCACCCTTGCTAGTCTTTTTAACGTTGAAGTCAGTACCATTAACATAATCAGTTGGGATGTTTTCCATTTCAACATCCATCAACGAACTCTTAATAATAGTGAAAATCTGTGGGCTGATAATAAATCTGCGAATTGGATTTGTAGGAGTGTTATCTTCACCAATTGGGTTCTGACGAACAAAACCCTGGAAGATATAACTACGCTTCTTCCAATACTTGTTTGCCATTTCTTTTAGTGTTTCGTCTTTATACCAAGGACGAACTTCAGCCAAGATAGGACAGTTGTCACCATACATTTCAACGCATGGAACCTGTACAACTACCTGCTTGTGCTGTGGATCACCTTCTACACCATTGAATGGGAGTTTGATGATTTGACGCTCTACCCAGAAGAATGTATTCTTGTCGTCCTTGTCTGGAAGAAAACGAATTGTGGCAGTAGTGCCTTCGTCCATATTCCAGTGTGGATAGATTGCGTTATCTGATTGGGTACGTTGACCCTTGTTTGCTGTTTTATTTTCTTGTGCCTGAATGCGGGCACGGATATCTGCTAGACTTGCCATAATGTATCTCCTATTTGTAATATGCCTAAGTTGAGCCTAAATGTGTTTTAAAGTCGAGTTGTCGGAGACAACTGACACACTAAGATATTATAAACTAATTTCTCAGTGTGTCAATAATATATATCACCAAAGATTGTGTAAAAAATATATCTTTTTACCCAAGAGTCAAATCAAGTTGATGTACCAACGTTAACTGGGAAGCCTGGTAGTGCTGTAACTTGTTCTGATCTGTTAAGACCAGTTTCAATACCATTTCCTTCTACGACTGGTACACCTGGTGTTACTGGGACCTCTGCTTGTGCTACTGCTACACCAGTTACTACCGGATCATATACAGCATAACCTGTAGTATCTGCTACTACTAAATTTGGATTACTTTTTGGTACTTGATTTGGTACTGCGAATATAATATTGTTTGCCATGTTATTTGTATCCTATCATTTCTTTAATACGGTTGAGTTCATCGTTCTCAACACTTTCACTTGCGCCAACTAGTTTGCCGCGTAGGTTCTTTTCATTCTTTCCTACTTTCTCAGTTGGACCTAATTGACCTGCTGCTTTTTGGTTAGCATCTAAACCTTCGTTAGTGTCTGCAATGTTCATGCCTTTTTGTGCAAGTCTGTCTTTAACAGTGTCAACAACTGCTTCAACATCTAACTTATATGGATCATCCATATTCTGTTGTAAATCAATCACTGCGTCACGAATGTCGTTAGTAGTTAATTTGCCTGCACTACCCATACTTTGCATAACTTCATCAGCAATTTCTTCTACGTCAACAAAACCTTCAGCAAGACCAAATGCCTTTAAATTCTTTTCTTCAGTATCATCGTTATGTGCCAATGTTTCAGCACCTGGTGCTTCTGCTACGTTACGCATTTTAGCAGGCATCATGGCTCCTAATTTTTTGGCAGTATTCTTAGTCTGCATTTTTGCTGGATAGCCTTGCATCTTTTTAACTAAATCTTCATAGTGTTGTATAGCCTTTTCATATTTGGCTATGTTTTGTGTTTCGCCAGATGCTTTTAATCTTTCAATTTCTTTCTTAAAATCTTTAATACGCTTAGTTGCTAAGTACTCTCCTGACTTAAGACTAGCCATACCTATTTCATCTAACTTACCTTCTTTCATTAATCCTGCTTTAGTACTTAAGTCTTTGAACATATCTGCTTGATCACCTGACATTTTACCAGCATCATGCATTTGGCTTGCCTTCATAATGTTATCATATGTTACATTATCAAGTTCGCCAGATATAACTTGGCGCATACCCATTTTGGCTAAAAACTTTTGTAAGTCTTGTATTGCATTCATTTGTGCTTCGGTAGACTTATTAAGTTGTACTTGTTGGTCTGCGCTGAACTCACCGCCGCTGCCTGGCAATGACACGCCACCTGCTTTTGCTGCTAGTGGATTTAATGCTGATATACCTGCAAGACCTAGCAATGCTGCTTTTGCAAGTTTACCTTCTTCAATATCAGCCTCATCTAACATATCACTTGCAGGTTCTGCTAATGTCTTTGTAGTTTCATCTTCTACTTCAGTTATACTTTCTGCCCATTCTTCTAATGCTTTAACTTCATTCATTTCGTTTAAATTCTTTGACAATCTCTTAAGAATTGGCATTACGTTTTCAATGCGTGGGTCAATTGTTTCTTCAACAAACAATTCATTTAATGTTGTAGCATCATCGGTTTCTTCGTTTAGTACTGGTGTATAGTTATCAAAGTATTTGTTATATCCACGCATACTAATCATGCTTGATAATGTTTCACGTAGATTTTGATAATGGTTAACACCTTCGTTAACTAAACGTTGTGTTGACTCGTTGAACTGACCGTTCTTTGTTGCACGAACAAAGCCAGCCATCTTTGTATATTCTTCGACAAGACTTGTAATGTGCTTGCCACGTTCATCGTATGGTGTACCACCTTCAGCGATATGGCGTGCATAAACTTTGGCAATGCCTGGACGCTTAGTTGGAAGTAGGAAACGCTCACCATTAGTATTTTCAACAAAAATTCTATTGATATTACGATAGCGTTGTTCGCCTTCTTCAATTTGGCGTGTATGTTGAATTAATATTTTGACACTAGGAATACTGTCGCTATAAGTCAACTTTTTACCCATGGCATGATAGCCTTCGTTAAGTTTTTTATTTTTCATATCTTTTCTTGTTTCCATGTCGCTTTGTAGATAACCATCTCTAACAAGTTTGAAACCACTCAATCCGTGCCTTCTTGACCATTTACGTAGATATTTTTTTAACCCAGTCCAACTATCATCAAAGTCACTATTCTTTGAAGGTGAACTTGGGCTATCCTCTAATCTATCATTTGTGTATAATACTAGATTGTTCTTTTCGTCTATACTGACTCTAGCTGGTCCATATTGTTGTCCGTTTTTAACAAACTTAAAAACAAACAAATCAGCATCGGATACAGATGCTTTTTTGTCTACTGTATCTCTAGCATAGGGCTCGTACCCACGACTTTTTAGGGTATTAAAGAGTTCTGAGTTAATACTTTCTTTCGTTGCAGGCATATTGATATTTAGTCCAAAAACCCTAGCTTAGGACAGCAAAAAAGGGCAATGGCTGTATGATTTCTTCATGGTCGCGCATTTGATTTTCGAGGTCATAATGAAAATCTGTTAATTGCTGTAACATTCTAACGATTAATAGTGTGGCCATAACCAAATCGTCAGTTTCCCCTACTTTAGCAGCATAACTACCGCCTAGTGCTACAAAGGTTTTAAGTTCACTGATAAGTGGTCTGCTATGTAATTTCATCTTTTTGCTTTCTAATAATGTTTTAAACTTAGCGCAAGCAGTGAGTTTGACTTTATGTGTGGTATTAAATCCCTTACGTTTTTTACCAGTCTCACTAAAGAATATACCTTGTATATTAGTTTCGCCAAATTCTGCTAATGATATCAATGCTGCTTCACCAATGCTGTTATTTTCTAAACTATAGTAAAGATTGTTAGGCTCTCCTGTACACTCTACAATGTACTTGTTTATTTCTGCTAACAATTTAATTTGTTGAGGTATTTCTGTTTTGTTATGTTTCCATTCGCCTATCTGTTCAGTAGTATTGGCTTCAAATATCTGTATAGCAGCAGGATCACTACCTGTGCCTAAACTTGGATCCAATGCCACTACGTATAAATTGCCCTTGGTAGGCTTCTTATACCAACGTACCTGCCCCATACGATCAACAGGTTCTACTCCTTCTAGCATGATAAGTGTGTTAGGATTGATCAATGTTTCGTCAGCGATAATGAATTCGCAACCAATTTCACGATTAAAACGATCTTGCCCCAACTGATTCTTCATTTCTTCAGCCCACTTGTCATCTCGACCGGGCTGTTCATGCCAATATGATCTATATGCCTTGAATCCGTTCTTACCTACATCTGTTTTATTACCAAACTCATCTTCAGTTTTATTCGCACCCTTCCATATTAGTGCGAACTGATCTTCGTCACTGTTTGGGGTACTTGTAATGATAGCCTTACCACCAGTTGCTAGAGTAGGTGTAATAGATGTCCAGAACTGTTCAGCGATTGTTGGTCTTACGAATGCGAACTCGTCAAGATATAACAATGTGATAGACATACCACGACCGGTATTTTCAGTTGTCGTGGCTGATACGATACGGCTACCATTATCAAAGAATAAACTACCCTTGTTGTAAGTTGCTGCACCTGCTTTAATATGCATAGGACAATTTTCATAAGCATAGCGTATACGATTCATAATTTCTTGTGCGCCAGCATATTTGTGTGCTGCAATCAAAATCGTAGCGTCTGGTACAAACATTGCATACCATAATAGATAACCGGCAGCACTTGTAGTCTTACCACTTTGTCGAGGCATGAGTGCGATACTATATCTGTAATTGTGATATGTATCAATCAATCGTTCTTGATACTCATAGGGATGATACAACATACTACCTTTAGTAGGATGCTGTATGTAAAAGAAGTTATCCATAAAATATAGATAACCTGTTTTTGGGTCACAACACTTAACAAAATCGTCAAGTTCTTTTTGATCCTTGAAAACTGTTTTGGTGTAGGGACTCTTAATTAAAGTATCGGCACTAGCCATACATCTATTTACGCAACAAAGCCAGGCTTGTAAACTGTTTTTCCACCTTCTGTTACTGCTGTAAGTTTTTGCTTACGATTCGCGCCTTCGGCATAACTGGCATGTACCCAACCACTGTTTGGGCCTTCTTTAGGATCATAGAATTCTAGTATGATTTGGTCGTACTCACAATTCTCACTGACCCATCTTGCGAGTTCTGGGTTTGGGAGTCCGTCGATTTCAAAGTCGACGGCTTGGCCATTACAGTGTTGAGACTTACTAGAACCACCAACAGCACTATTAAGGGCAGGGCCACGATAGCCACTATTAATCCTAATAGGCTTATTAAAGTGCTTGCGAACAGGTTCAAGAATTTTCTCACATACTTTTTTGAGGTTGGCTGCGTGTGCTGGTCCTGGGGTGTTATCAATACGTTTTCTAATTGCTGTTTCACTTTTTGTAAATTCACTTAATTTAAAATGTTCTGACAATTGCATGTCAGGAGTTACCGTTAATGCTGGCGTACTTGGTGCTGTTGCTTGAGGTGCTGAAACTGCCACGACGGGACTTGCACCCGCTGTCCACATAAAGTATTTTTTTGTTTTCTCGCTACGATCAGCAAGACCATGTGTGCCACCATTAATCTTTTTTGTTAGGGCAAGAATTGCGCTATCTGTTATACCTTGATCACATATAGCCCATAACTTGTTACGTTCAAAGAAGAACATAGCACTTTCAAATGCTAGTTCTGTTGCTACGATGTCTGGATTACTCATTACATCGGGACGATTACAGTATTTGCTAAATGCCAAATAGTTATCACGACCTGTTAGTTGAAGCGCACCTCGACCACGATATCTCCAACCATCTCCACTTGCTTCATTACCATTGCCCATGCGACTTGCATAAACTCTATTAGCAATCTTTTCTGGTTGTCTAGCATAACGTGTTGCCGTTGCCTTATCTGGAAAATATTTTTTGAATATACCTAACAATCCATCAGCACTATAGTTTAGATTTTCACCAAATGCTTTATAACCACCTGTTTCATGTGCAGTCTGTGCGAAAAAATGTGCAGCACGAACTGGCGATAGTTTATAGTATGCCATTGCTGCTTTGAATGTGCCTGGACCCCAAGCACCATCAGCAGGTATACCTATCTTAGTTTGTAGACTTTTCAAACTCATGCTATGTGATCGTCATTATCTAACTCTAATGGTTCCTTGTGTTCTAACAATACAGGCTCTTTATCGTCTTTCTTTTGTTCATCACGGTTGTCAGTCTTGCCTAACATAATACCTGATAGTATACCTGTTAGAAAAGTTGCGATGGGTGTGATGAGTTTGAAGAACTCAGCATCATTAGGACTCTGACCGTTCAATGGTTGTGTAACAAATATCAATGAATATAATACTACAAATACGATACCTACTAAGCATAATGCTAGCAATATGCCTATGCTAAATCGCATTCTCGCATTGAGTTCTGCCTCTGTATATCTCTGTCCCATAATAACCTCTTACTTTGTAGCAGCGTTATGCGCTGCTGTATCAACTATTGTGTTCATAGTGACTGGTACTTCTTCATCCATGCTTGGTGGAGTACGCACAGGCGGTTCGTATTCATCACTATCTGCATCCATTACTACATCTTTACTTGGCTTGTGACCAACTACTTTACTTTCTGACTGAACAGGTGTACAACTAGTATCACTACTTATTTCTGTATTGGGTGTCTCTACAGTTTCTTCTGTTGTGTTTGATGCATCCTGTGTTTGAACATTTGTATTGATGTTTGGACCTACAGTATGTTTTGTACATGTACCATCTGCTTCGCATACTTCATTATTACATTCTAACTTACCCCAGTTTACTGGGTCTTGGCATGGATATCTATAACTGCTATCACAACCTGCCAATAGTAATAATGGTATTAGTATAACACTTCTCATAATAACTCCATTAGTTAGTTAGTTCTTCCCATCCTAACTTGTATAACAAATCTGCGTTTGTTGCTGTATATGCTACAGCAAGTGTTAGTGTGCTTGGTGTACCATTAGCATAACGCCATAACTGTAATCTTTTCTTGATGTCATCACCTATCTCAACTTCGTCACGGCTACTGTTTAGTCCAGCATAGACTAAAGTACCATCAGTGATAGTATCAGTATGTATAGCACTTTGAACTACGCTACCTGACACATTGGCAAAAACTGCGTTGGCTATTGTAGCATTCTCTATCAATTGGAATTGACCATAACGAACATCAAGCAATAATAAATCTATCTGCGCAGGTATGACAACAGCATCAGGATATGCAGGGTTCAATCGTATTGAACATAGTGATGTTAGTGTGTTGGCACTACCCACTCTTGTAACACTTGTGCCGTTAGTGACATAACCTATGCTTGTGCTTGGACTATAACCACCTTCGCTAATGACTGTGCTACAAATCTGTTTCAATGTACCGCCAGTACCTGCGCCGGTCTTGTAAATCTCATATCTCGGATTCAATGTAGCAGTGGTCATGTAAACAGTTGTATTGCCAGGCATGTTAGCATGTTGGAATGTATGACATACTATAAATTGTCCATTAATGACAAATCCGCAACGAACATTACCTACGCCAAGCCACTCAATATCACACCAAAATATCTGTACCAGTGTTGGATCAAGTCCAATAAGTGTATCACCGTTCCAACTGGACTGTAACACTCTTTCTTCTACTGGAGTACCAGTAGTACTACTTCTGATTACAAGATATAAATCTCCTGTACCACTCCATTCAAAATATATACCATTTTGTTCTGTGAAGTAACCAACTCTTTGAACTAAAGTTGGATTAGGTGCTGCCATGGCGAAAGTGTTCATCACTAACAAACTCTTGCCAGGCTGATATGCTTGTACTGTTTTAGTTTGTGTGAACACACCATCAGTTGCGCCTGTTCCAACTGTTAGATTGAAACTGCTTTCGTTCTGTACATATGACCTTGTACCGCTACCTGTTAGTGTTGTGCTAAACTGCTGTCCGTCAAGATAACGGTTCTGACTGTCAAATAATGTGACTGGATTGCTGACACGCAATCTACCAAATGCGTCAAGGTTAGTACCTGTAATCGCTACATTTGCTGTACCTGATATACTGACATTGCCTGACACATTAGCATTGACATTGCCACTTACTGGAAGTGTGTTTCCTGTAACATCAACATTACCCAATGCTGTTACAGCAACATTGCCTGATACAGTTGCGTTGACATTAGGCATTGTACCTATATTGACATTACCAGTAATACCAACATTGCCTGATACTTCAGCATTGACATTAGGCATAGTACCTATGTTTACTGTACCATCTACTGTGATACTACCGCCACCATCTACTACTGTGACGTTACCAGTTATACCTGCGAGGTTGCCGCTTAGTGTTGATGTGACATTACCACTAACTACCCAAGGACTTGTACCCTGTGTGACTTCAATGTTAGCGTTTTGTATTGTGACTGGTAATGTGTTACCAGATATATCAACATTGCCTAAACTTTCAACACCTATATTACCGATACTGATATTAGCATTGCCAATATCTATGTTAGAATTGGTGCGTACAAAGACTTGCCCAGTAGTCTCGTTGAGTTCTAGGGCCTGCGTTATGTTACGCAGATACCACGGTGCTACTTCTACTGGATTTGGCTCGGCCATAATACTCTCACATTATATGAGAGTATTTATCAGTTTTTACTTGATGTCGAGTGGTCTGGCTTTAGTTACAACTAAACAAATGAACTTTTCTCTAAGTTCAACTTTACCTGGTTCACCCTGCTCATTTGGTGCAAGTACGTCAAACTCAAATGTTTCAGCCTTATCAATGTTGAATCCTGTTCTGTTTAGTAGTGCTAGTAATTGTTGTACACCAAACACACTATAATGATTTAGATTCCATTCATGTCTACGATTTGTGTCTGGGGCAGGAACTTCAAGATACATCTTGCTACCCTGCTTTAATATACGATTATATTCCATTAGTGTAAAGATAGGATAGGGGCTATGTTCTAATGCTTGACGACTAAAAATAAAGTCTACACTCTCATCATAATATCCGTCTTTCTGTGGGATAAAAGAGATATCATATCTTTTAATAGTATGTCCCTTATTCTGACATGTTGTTACATCGCCTAGGCTTAGTGTAACACCAGTCAAATCAGTATAACCTCTTTCCTTCATTTCGTCAAGGAAGTAACCGGGTCCGCAACCTATATCTAGTATCTTATTATCTTTAGGTAGGTTTAATGGATCGATATATTGTTCTACGCAACGCTTAGTAAGTTGCTTGTGGAAATCGCTATCACCCTCATCATAGATATGAGCAGTATATAGCCATTCATTATATAGTTTTAGTTTTGGTAAATCTAGTGTCTGACCAATGTCAATCAAATCTTTCATGTTAACTTCCTGTGTAGTTTAATCTACTTATTACAGGAAGATGCTATGAAAATTTATTTGTACCCACTAAATGCTTTTACAGGACTGACTTTATGTGTATCGTCTGGTTCTAGACTTTTATGACTTTTAATTAATTCTTCTGTGTGATTAGCACGAACAGTTTTGAATGCTTGGCGCATCATGTTATGTTCAAGTTCACTATAGGGATAAGCCATATTTGACTTACCTACGAAACTTTCGTCGTCCATATCAAGTGGCTTATTACTCTTTCCATCTGCCATAGCGGCAGCAGACATAATTCTATTTAAATGATAGGCACGATCAGTGCCATTATCTCTAAACTTATATGCGCCGGGCTGTGCTTTGTTGTGGTGATGACCAATTTTACCCTTCTTACCACCCTCAGTTACAAAATCTTTCGCTCTCATTTTACATAACCCTTAAATGGTTTTAGTACAGAGCCCTTATCAGTATCGCCCATCTCATCACTGCCGGGTGTGCTGACTGTTTTAATACCTGGCTTACCAATTTTACTTAGTGCTTTTGATGCAACATCTTTTAGTTTAGGATCGTAGCCGCTGACTACTTGATTTTCACCCCAACTACTTTCGGCATGAAACTCTGGTTTGTATGGGTTTAATCCTTTGTTAGCAGGATTTTCATCTGCCTGTTGACCACGAACATCGGCTATTGCTACACCAAATCTATAGATAGGATAGAAGTCATTATTTTTTAATTGTGTAAGTTTATAGGTATTAGGAAGGCTTAACTTAGCAACGTCCATTAAATCATGGACTTCATCCATGTGTTGTTCTGTTAAAAATTCTTTGGCGCGCATTTTTAGCCTTCTGTTGAAATGAATGCGTTGCCGTATTCTGTTATTAATCCAGTATCGCCTTCTGTGACTAATGTTGATCCTAGTCCTAGGCTACCAGTCCAAGTAATTTGATAAGATATAAAATGATTTAATACTTCATCAACTAGTGGACTTACTTTAAGTTCTACGTTTCCAGAGTTGACACTCATATCGTATGTGCAAATATTATTGCCAAAAAATGTGCTGCCCATGCCTGAAAATTTAATTTGTGTTCCATCATTAGATAATTGTGCTGTGATTAAAACTTGCTGACTATCGTTGTTATCTTCATTATATGACTTTATTTGAAATAAACCTTGTGTAAAGACATTGGCTGCATATGTAAAAATTGCTTGATTTGGAGTATCATCAAGTGTAACTGCATCGGCTATATTTGATGATGATAACTGCATGTAGGCAAAGTTATTGTTGACCTTTTGAAACGCAGTGCGTAATGGGTCTCCAGTGCCGTCGTTTGCTACATTACCTACGTCAATAATCTCAATAGCCATGATTTAATCCCGTTTCTATTATTTATCAGTATAAATACGTTATGTGGATTATAAACTGGTTACCTGAAGCCTTCGTTCACATGATATTTCTAGCAGGTGTGCTAGGAACTATTGCAGGGTTCGTTCTTGGATTCCTGCCCTTTGTTGGTAAATATAAATTACCTATACAAATCATAAGTCTGCTACTATTAAGTTTAGGCGTATACCTCGAGGGGGGTTTGGCTGAGAAAGCCAAATGGGAGTTACGTGTAAAAGAGATGGAAGCAAGAGTGGCCGCAGCACAAGCAGAAGCAGCAAAAACTAATACAGTAATTGTAGAGAAAGTAGTTAAGGAAAAAGAGTTTATCAAAGTCAAGGGTGCCAAAGTAGTAGAATATATAGATAGAGAAGTAAAAGTCTTTGATAACAATTGTACTATTCCAGAAGTTGCTATCAAAGCACATGACATGTCAGCGGGTAATGAGGCTCCACCAGAAGCACCTAAGACCGAAGGGGAAATTAAGTGAAAAAACTACTACTATTTTGCGTAGCAAGTCTACTTTTATCAGGTTGTGCAGTGACCGTCCCCGTGACTGCCAAGTTCCCTGAAGCCCCAGAAATACTACTAGCAGATTGTGAGAAATTAGAAAAGATCGGTAAAGACAAAGTATTGTTTAGTGAGTTCCTAACAACTGTTGTGGGCAACTACAACAAGTATCATATGTGTGCTACTCAGAACGCTGCTTGGAAAGAATGGTATACTAAGCAAAAAGAGATATTTGATAAAGTCAGCGAAAAATGATCGTCAATTTATGGTCTACCCCAAGAACCGGTAGTAACTGGTATAGTCAGTACCTTTATAAAAGTTATAGTGCTAATAAAAAAATACAACTATACGCACAATATCTTAATCAATATCACTTCATAAATTACATTAAACCAAACTATTCTGATTTTGTTTATGCCTACGAAAAAAATTGCCATTACAAATTTTATGCATTTGACCAGTTACGTGAATCTATAACACATACTATAAAAGGAGAAAAAAGAATTCGTGATAGTGATTCTGAGGAACAATATCGTTTAGATTTACTATCTAAACATAATCATAAAAAGAATCCTAGCATATTCTACAGTCATATAGCGCCTATGTCTGAATTAGCCTATAAAACGTTGTTTGACATGGCAGACAGAAATATTTTCCTATATAGAAAAGATGTAAAAAGACAAGTATCTAGTTATACACTTGCATACGGGACAACACAATATAAACCTAATACTTCATCTACAATTTATAATGATATAGATGTTGATTATGGTGTGATAAAAAATTTAATTGATAGAATAATCAAATGGCATGCACTTGACAAAACCAATTGTGAAATTGTATGTTATGAAGATTTACAATTTAATTTACATTTAGATTTACCTAAACAACAGAATAAAATCGATCCCTTCTCTCAGTTATCAAAAAATACACAAGATCATATTTTAGAATTGTTAGAATATTTTAATTCTCAGGTTGGAAAAAATTCTTAACTGTTTTTGCTACAAACTCTACTTCACTATCTGTTAGTTCTGGGTACATAGGTAAACTCAATAATCCTCTAGCAAGATTTACGCTAGTACTCAACAAGTCAGGTTTTATTTTAATGTTTTTCGCTATGGGCATTTCACTTAAAGCCTGAGTATAATGAATTTTAACTTCTATACCATTGCCTTGTAGAAATTTATATAACGAATCTCTTTTATCAGTATAGACTACAAACTTCTGATCAGCATGAACCATGTGATCACGACTCAAACAACGTATATCTAAA
>OGVZ01000117.1_pt1 | contig 12357 bp, 12 predicted proteins | sample 1575881 | NCBI WGS metagenome assembly OGVZ01 (sample SAMN07581520, study PRJEB24739) | freshwater metagenome | place: Singapore | collected 2015-01
GTTTCCCAGTCACGATACCGTCTCCAACAGATCCTTTGCGACACCCATGCGCTCTGGTTCGTGTTGTCCATAGAAGGAATCTTTCGATTGGGTAATTCCGGTGCGAGACTTCGCACCTGTCTTTTTGGCTGCGGCTTGAAGTGCCAAGACGATATCGATATCTGCAATCGCTGGAAATTCAATAGGCATGTAGTGACGTGATGTTCCTTCATCACGAATCGCTGCCGTAATGATTGCGAGTTCGCCAGAGTGAATATCTTTTTGAATATGTCCTGAAGTACCAACTCGAATGAAAGTGTCCGCTCCACATTTAACTAACTCTTCTAAGGCGATTGCTGCGGATGGACAGCCAATTCCCGTGGATGTGACTGAGACTGGAACGCCATCGAGGGTTCCGGTGTAGGTGACATACTCTCGATTTGTGGCCACATGACGCGGATTATCAAAGAGACGTGAGATTGGTTCGCATCGTCCAGGATCGCCTGGCAACAAGACATATTTGCCGACATCTCCACGCTTCAAATGAACGTGATATTGCTTGCCGTCAGTTTCCATTTTCTCTCCTCGATCTCTTCATCATGAAGCTTGATCCATTGCAATGAGTTCGCGGACGGATTCCACGGCAGCATCAATGAGAGAGTCCAGGGTTCCAAACTCCCCTTCACCATGCATCGCCATAATTCCTCCAGCTCGTGCACCAAGAATGCTTGAGACAACACAAATAGTGGAAAGTTCCATCTCTGAGCAGATTGCTCCGCCGATTTTCCACGCTCTCCAAAGATCACTCAATTCATCAGGTAGCGCAGAACGTTCTGGTTCCACCTCTCCATAGTAGGAGTCTTTTGAATGTGATATTCCAACTTGGTGGCGCAAACCCAAGCGGGATACTGCGATTCGCATCGCTTGCACAATCGACACATCACAAACCGCTGGAAATTCAATAGGAATATAGTGGCTCGACGTTCCTTCATGACGAATTGCGCCCGTGGCAATCGCAATGTCATTAGATCGAGTTCCTGGCTGAAAGCTTCCTGAAGTTCCAACTCGAATAAATGTGTCTGCTCCACACTTAAATAGCTCCTCAATCGCGATTGCGCTAGATGGACAACCAATTCCAGTTGACGTTACTGAAACGGGAACTCCATTCAAGGAGCCTGTATATGTCACATACTCTCGATTTGTTGCAACGTGCACAGGATCATCTAAACGTGCCGCAATGATTGGGACTCGACCTGGATCTCCAGGCATCAAGACATATCTACCGACATCACCTTTATCGGTATGGGTGTGATATTGCTTCGTCATTTCAAAGAGTTCATCTTCTCAATGAAAAGATCCATGAACTTCTCCACATTGACTTCCATTGCTACCTTCGCATTGGGAGATTTCTTAAGTGCGCCATAATGATCAACGATAGTTTTTGCCTTCGAAGTTGGGCTTTGAAGTTCGATGGAGAGGAAATAGTCCCGATACGTTACCAATGAGGGATCGAGCAAGAGCGCCGCGGCGAGTGGATCATTGATGGCACAACCCTGAATATCTTGATGGCTTGCGTGGAACTCCATATAAAAACGGGTTGAGTCGGAGATGAATTTCTTGATGTCTTGCCGTGCACTGCCGATGCGAGCAAGATGTTTCGTTGTGAAGATACATTGATATGTCACATCGAGCGGCACTAACGTGAAGTCGATTCCCGCATTGACAACAATGTCAAAAGCTTCTGGGTCACAGTAAACGTTGTATTCCGATTGTGGAGTGGCATTTCCTGGATAATGAACCGCTCCTCCCATGGAAATTATCCGCTTCACTTTCCCAGCGATAGATGGCTTCTTCAATAATGCAAGCGCGACATTGGTCATCGGGCCGACCGCAAGAAGCGTAATTTCATTGGGGTGCTTCTCAATCTCCTCAATAATCAGATCATGAGCACGCACATCACAAGCTCTTGTCTTGCTTGGAGGTAGTGCTGCGTATCCCAATCCACCATCACCATGCGTCTCTTCTGCTACTGATAATTCCTTCACTAAGGGCTCGCTTGCACCACGAGCGACTGGCACATCGTTGAGACCAGCAAGATCGACGAGTTGTAGCGCATTACGCAGGCACTTATCTTGAGATGTATTTCCATGAGTGACAGTGATAGCTCGCAGATCGATTTCAGGTGAGGCGGCCAATAGAAGCAGTGCGAGTGCATCATCTATTCCAGGGTCAGTATCAAAGATGACTTTTTCTGCCATGGCTTATTCTTTCATCTCAATTGTGCTCGCGTCATCATTGCTTCCTGATTTAATTCCGATAGCGGAAAGAAGTGTCGCCAATAACGTAGCGGCCGTCATGAAATAGAAACCTTTCCAACCTCCAAAACGATCCACTAAGGCGCCACTTAAGGCGCTACCTAATGTGATTCCAATTTGCAGAGAAGCCCCCAAAAGAGAAAATGCTTCATTAAGGCGTCGAAGTGGAACTAGCTCCTTTAATTGCTCATTTGCAGCAATCAACGTTGGAGCAATTCCAATACCCGAAAGGATGATGAAGAAAGCAATAGTGTCAATGTCTTGGAAGAAGAGAATTGCGCTCGTAGATAAAGTCATGAAAGCTAGAGCAAGGGTATAGCGGAGGGCGCTACGTGATTTCCAATGAATGAAGCCATAAACCAAGCCTGCAACCAGGCTTCCAATGGGATAAAGGCCAACCCACAAACCACCATCTGCTGCACGCCCATTCTCTTTTGCGACAGCGAGAATGACAACAAAGTTTGAACCAAAGAGCAGGCCTAAAGCAACAAGTGATGCAAGCAAACTCTTTACATATGTGATTTTCAGTAATCCGCCATGAATCTCTTCATGAACTTCACTTCGATGATGATCGAAGGAGGTGATAGCAAGACCTATTCCTCCTGCGAGAGTGAAGAGCAAGCCAGCAAGCAATGGAGAATCTGGTCCGTAGAGAGCAAACAAAAAACCGGCCAATGCGGGACCGATCACAAATGCGGTCTCATCTGCTACTGATTCCAGTGATAGAGCGACTCCTAGTTCACGCTTGTCTTCAATCGATCTGCTCCAACGGGTGCGTGTATAACTTCCAAAACTTGGCATTGAGGCGCCTGCAAGCGCGGAGAAAATGAGAAGCAAAGGAATTGAACGAGAACTAAAGTAAACAATCGCGAGAATCGAACTTATGTTGATAAATGTGATGGGCAGAAGGACCGGTCGTGTGCCTATTCGATCCGCTCGTCGTCCGATTCGCGGTCCCACAATCGCGCCGCAAAGTGTGTAGATTGATGAAGCAATACCGGCCAGCAAGAATGAATCTCTGACCGTTGATATCAAAAAGACCAGCGCAACCGTATTCATTGCAACGGGAATTCGACCGACCATTCCGAACCCAAACGTTGGGAAGGCATGACTATGCCGGATCACTTCACGATATGACCCAAGCAAAAAGCCTCATTTCTGACGGTGAAATCGATTGCAGAAATCTATCTCTAAAGGCATACTCGCGTCTATCCACGAGAGGGAGTTTCGAGAGATGCGGATTTACTTTGCTGGCCCACTCTTCACACCATATGAACGAAGTTATATCGACCAATGCGCAGCCCAATTGCGCGGCGAAGGCTTTGAAGTCTTTGTTCCGCATGAGATTCCACTTCCAGATCCCGTAACGGCGGAGTTCATCTTCGCAGTCGACTCCAAAGAAGTGATGGAAGCTAATGCAGTCCTTGCGCTACTTGATGGGCCGATGGTTGATGATGGAACAGCATCAGAAATTGGAATTTTCTGGGCGGCCATGAGAACAGACCAATCAAAGAAAGGCATTATCGGTCTCGTCACCGATACACGCGTAATACGTGATCGCAACATGATTGATGGCAAAGGCATCAACCTATTTGTGCGCGGATGTGTAGAAGATGCAGGTGAAGTAGTTGATAAATTCGAAAAAGCGCTTCCGATTCTTCGCCGATGGAGAGATGAACTCAACGCGAAAAACTAACACTTAATACATGATAGTTCTGGTCAAGTGATGTGGCCAGTGAGTTGCGTGATACGTCTTCCAAAAACGGAAGTCAACTTGAGGCATCAATAACGGGACCATATTTGGTCTCCGCTTGTTGATCTCTTCGGTGAGTTTTGCAATGCAATAAATGGAATTTGCTCGAAGTTCGATTTCAGCATCGCTATCACGAGTCACTTCAACAAGATTCTTAATCTGTTCCTCAAGTTCTGGTGCATATTCGAAGATGCCCATAACCCGCAATCCAACTGGGACGATGTAGTCAGCGAAAGCAGTCAGTTTCTCCGGATCTTCTAACCTCCAATGACCGCGGGGAGACAAACAGAGATGCATCCCCCAAATTCCAAGCTGTGCCAGTTTATAAATCTGCACTTCGTTCCCGCGATAAGTGCTCACATCATTAAAGCGCGGAAATTCCACGACTAAGCGCTCAAGAAGTCCCTCTCCTCCAGCGTAAAGTCGGGGAGCGCATGAGCGAACAAAATTGTGATAGCTACCATCGAATTTACTGACGAGAGTCCGTCCCACTTCATTAAAAATTGCAACTCGTTCATCAAGCATAGGCATCTCGATCGTTCCAGAGAAAACCGATGCAAGTTCGTCACGTGTGAGATTGGCAAGGTAATCACCAGAAAAAAATGGGATACCAGCATTTATCGCGCGATGTAGACAAGCTAACATCGCTTCACTATCGCACCATCTACGTCCAAGATAATCTGTCTCGAACTTGATTCCGCTATGGAAGTCAGTAAATGCAAAGTTGGATGTATTGACGACCATTGTGAAATCCATCAGTTGATCTGGGTCATTGCCAAAATCAAAGAGTAGAGAACCATCTGGAGTGGCAAACTCTTCATACGCCATCCAATTAGCAACATCCATTAACTTCTCATGATTAATCTTTACAAGTTGTGACTGCTCAACCACTCGAGAGACGCTTTTCAGCACAGGAATATCCCATGGGATGTTCATTTGAGAAATGTCCTTACTACTCAGAGCCGCGTCGATAAGGCATGCCCGCCATTGCAGGCGGCGTCAATCGTTGGGCAAGGAAAGTAAGAACGATGAGCGTTGCAAAGTTCGGGAAGACCGTTACGAATTCTTGTGGAATCGTCTCAACGCGCTCGTTGAGCCAGAAACCAAAGAGCGCAATGACGCCTGAGATCGCCATCGGCTTCCAACGTCTCGAAGCCGCGTAATAAAGAGCTAATAATCCGGCGATAATGGCTGCAGCAAAGAGAATTGCGATAACTGACTCATTTTGACGAACACGAAGAGCATCGGTGAAACCGAAGAGAATCGATCCAGCAAAAACCCCGCCTGGACGCCAGTTTCCGAAAATCACCGTCGCCAGACCGATAAAGCCTCGACCTGCAGTCTGTCCCTCGCGATAAACGGAAGAGGCGACTAGCGCGAGATACGCACCACCAAGAGATGCGAACATGCCTGAGACTGAGATTGCGATGTAGCGAGTGCGATAAACATTGATTCCCAATGACTCGGCTGCCATGGGGTTCTCGCCAGAGAATCGCATCCGCAATCCGAACTTGCTCTTCCAGAGAATCCAGGACGTCAAAGGAAGCAGGAGCAAAAGACCTACCGTGACAATCGATAACTCAGTGGTCATTCCATAAATGAGTCCTGCAATATTAGAGATAAAGAAAATGTTCTTCTCATCGATGCTTCTAAAGAAGTCTGCGACAAAAGGAATGGTGAAAACTGGGAGCGTTTCCACTGGTGGCGAAACAGTTCTATCGCCTCCCACAGGCGGGAAGAAGATTCCCGAGAGATATCGTGCGGCGCCAGCTGCGATGAGATTGATTGCTAGACCAGAAACGGCTTGGTCGATACCAACTTTGACAGTGAGGAATGCATGGAAGAAGCCTGATGCCAATCCAAAGAATGCAGCGGCCAATATTCCAACGTATGGTCCATGGAGATATCCAAACCATGCAGCGGTCCACGTTCCAACAATCATCATTCCTTCAAGACCGATGTTGATGACACCCGCACGCTCTGCCCATAAACCACCTAATCCAGCCATCAGCAATGGAATTGCGAAGCGGAGCGTTGCGCCCGATGTTCCAGGTGATGAGATATCGACTGCACCAGTGATGTTCTCTACCAATGAGATCACGAAGAAGACAACGGCAACCAAGAGCGTGATACGAGCTGGTGATTTGAAGAAAGACTTCATTGTGCCTGTGGATTCAGTTGGCTTCTGTAGCTTTTCTGACATCAGTTTGCCTCCTTCGCAACAGGGGTTTCTACATTGACGCTTCCGACTGCACGTTGCTGTTGGCGCAAATTGATGCGCGCAACTACTTCATAGGCGACAACAATTGAGAGAACAATGGTTCCCTGCATCACGATCACAATCTCTGGCGGTACGCCCTCAAATTCGAGAACAGGCGCCGAACGCTCGAGGAATGACCAGAGGAATGCAGCAAAGAAAATTCCAACAGGATGATTTCTTCCTAATAGCGCAAGTGACAGCCCAGTAAATGCGTAACCAGCTGGAAAAGCCATGCTGTACGAATGAGTCTCCGATAACAGTGTGCCAATGCCGACCAGACCTGCGATTGCACCTGAGAGCACAGTCGTAATGAAGATCATTCTCGGCGCATTGACACCACTTGCGCGAGCAGCACGGAACGAAAGTCCGGTGGCGCGTAGATTGAAACCAAATACCGTCTTGTTGAGCATTACCCAATACGCAATACCAACAGCAAGAGCAATGAATAGGAATGTGTATATCTCGCCTTCAAAAGCTTTGATGGTTGGCATTCGCCCACTCATAGGAATCTCACGTGTTTGCAGAGTCTGGGAGCCTTCAGGAAGAATCCCCAACAACGAAGGACTGAGAAGAAACGCGATGATTGCTGCAGCAATGAAGTTCAACATAATGTTGCTGATAACCTCATTGACGCCACGTTTTACTTTGAGATAACCGGCGATTGCGGCCCATAATCCACCAGCCAACATTGCGGTAACGATGATCAGCAGCACATGCAATATTGGAGGCAGGCTTACGGCTGCACCAATAACGCCACCAAAAAACGCGCCCATGCGATATTGACCATCAATTCCAATGTTGAATAACAACATCTTGAATCCGATTGCGGCTGCAACGCCAGCCATGTAGTACGCAACCGTTTGATTTAGTTCAGAGACAAGATTTCGAGGTTCGAATCCGTAGGACACCATCACCTTAAACATCTCGACGGGATCGACTCCGCGGAATTTAAGAATGAGATAAACCAAGAGCAATGAATTGAGGATTGCGGCCAGTGGAGCAACTGCGCCCCAGAAGAGTCTGCTTCGTGTCATGCGCTCTTTGCTCCTGTCATCGCCAAACCAAGTGCTTCAGGCGTGGTTTTGGATGGATTCAATACAGAGACAATCGATCCGTTGTAGATGACGGCAATCCGGTCTGACAAAGGGAAGAGCTCGTCAAGGTCTGCTGAAACCAAGAGCACTCCTGCTCCCGCAGAACGAGCTCTCATTAAGTGATCCCAAATAATTGCTTGAGCGCCAACATCAACACCACGAGTAGGTTGTGCGGCAACGATGAGTTTTGGATCGCCGCTGAGTTCGCGGCCCACGATGAACTTCTGTTGGTTTCCACCAGAGAGCGCGCTAGCAAGGACGTTGACACCAGGTGTTCTGACATCAAATTCTGCGACCACGCGTTTCGAATCATCTACTGCAGCACCTTTGTTGACCCAAATGTTCCTTGCGAGTGGCTCAGCGAACTGGTGACCTAGTACTCGGTTCTCCCATAGCGGTGCTGTCATCAACAAGCCATCGCGTTGACGATCTTGAGGAATATATGCAACTCCTGCATTGCGGATGTCTTTCGTTAATGTAGTAGTGGCATCAAGACCTAGAACTTCGACCTGACCACTTGAGGGTTTCAAGAGCCCCATAATCAACTCAATCAGTTCGCTCTGGCCATTTCCTTCCACACCAGCCAGTCCAAGAATTTCTCCGCCGTGAATCTCCAAATTCACATCTGTGAGAATCTGACGTCCGTCTTCGCGAATATACGAAGCGCCATTGAAGGAGAGGACTTTTTCATCGCTTACTTTCAACGCACCTGCGCGGGGTTTTGGTAGCTCTCCCCCGACCATGAGCTCTGCTAATTCTTTCTTATTTGTCTCTTTTGATTTGCGTGATGCGACAGTTGCTCCCTGACGCATGATAGTTATGTCGTCTGCGATTGAGAGAACTTCATCTAATTTGTGTGAGATGAAAAGGACTGTGAGTCCTTTCTTCACAAGTTCACGGAGATTCTTGAAAAGCTCTTCGACTTCCTGGGGTACAAGAACGGCTGTGGGTTCGTCCAAAATCAAGATTTTTGCGCCGCGGAATAGCACTTTTGCGATCTCTACTCGCTGACGTTCACCGACGCCAAGATTTGCGAGAGATTCATCTGGATCAATATCTAGACCGTAATTGTCCGCGATTTCCTGAAGCTTCTTTCGTGCCTCGTCATACTTCACTACGAAACCAAATCGAGTTGGCTCGCTTCCAAGTATCACGTTCTCTAAAACTGTTGCATTGTCTGCCAATTTAAAATGCTGGTGCACCATGCCGATTCCAAGTTGAATGGCATCTTGTGGTGATTTGAGATTAACTTCTTTACCAAAAGCTTTGATATGGCCCGCATCTGGCCGCACTAGGCCGTAAAGGATTTTCATCAGCGTTGACTTTCCTGCTCCATTTTCGCCGATGATGGAATGGATAGAACCTTCTGCTACATGCAATGAGACATTCCGATTTGCGACAACACCGGGATATTTTTTCTCTATCCCAATGACTTCCAAGACATTTGCCATCAATCTTCCCCTTGCCTACCCGAGAGTGAGTAAGTACGGAGTGCGCCGCCGTGAAAGCAACGCACTCCGCTTCTAACTTATTTAGGCTTTCTTTGGATCAGTTGGAACTTTCACTTTTCCAGAGGAGATCTGAGAACCGTAGTTATTGATAACTGACGTAACGTCCTTCAAATATCCACCAGTAGTTGTGTAGCCAACGCCACCCTGCTTGTAACCCCAGGTCTTGATTCCTGCGGTCTTCTTTCCTGCGAGTGCATCATTAACGAAACCACGAACACCGAGGTCTACGCGCTTGAGCATCGAAGTAAGAATTGTTGACTTGTAAGCAGCATGAGCTGGGTACATAGCTTCATCGGCATCTACACCGATTGACCACTTCTTCAACTCTGATGCAGCCTTGTGCATACCAGTTCCGGTTCCGCCAGCTGCTGCATAAACAACATCTGCGCCGTTCTGGTACATACCCTTAGCAGCCTCATATCCCTTTGCTGGATCGTTAAATCCAGAGAAATCTGGGAAGTTTGAGATGTAGGTTGACTGGACTTTGATGTTTGGGTTGATCGCTTTTGCTCCAGCAATGTAGCCAGCTTCGAACTTAGCGATGAGCGGTGTATTAACTCCACCGATGAATCCAATGCGACCAGTCTTGGTGGTCATCGCAGCTGCGAGACCAACAAGATAGGAGCCTTCCTCTTCCTTGAATACGATTCCTTGGACGTTAGGCGCCTGAACTGATGAATCGTCAACGATTCCCCATTGAACTTTAGGGAATTCCTTTGCGACTTTGCCCAATGCTGTTGCATAGGTAAAGCCAACAACGACGATCGGGTTAGCTCCGCGCTTTGCCATGAGGCGTAGGCGCTCAGCACGCTGATCATCAGTTGCTGTAGGGCTGTCCTGAGATTCGATGAGTTTGAGGCTCTTGTTCTTGTCCAAGATCGGCTTTACACCGATGTAGGCAAGCTGGTTGAAGCCAGGGACGTCACGGCCACCCAAGCTGTAAGCGATACCAATTGTCTTGGTAGCAGCTTGCGCTGGGGCAGATGCAACGATTCCCGAGAGCACGAGTGCGCCAGCAACAGCTGATGCACCGAGCTTGCGAAGAGTCTTCTTCTGCATTCAGTTTTCTCCTTAGTAGTAGTGATTAACTGCGAGTCGAAGCGCTCAAAACTTTATTCGTATCGCTTGTTGATGTTTCTCTGTGACGACATGTCGAGCCACAGGAGCCACGAACAAGAAGACGAACGTCTACTTTGATTCGCTTAGGGGGAAATTGATTGCCACCTTTGATTCTCTCAAGCAGCGTTTGCATGGCAATCGCTCCCTGGAGGTGGGCATCTCGCGAGATGACCGTCAGAGGTGGATCAATCAAATCTGTTAGTTCATGATCATCGAATCCGATGATTGCGACCGTTTCTGGGGTCTTGATCGCCTTCTCTTTGAGGGCTTTCAATGCACCGATAGTCATATGGTTATTGGCGATAAATACCGCAGTTGGAGGAACGGGCAAAGCTAGAAGGCTCATCATCGCTTGGTATCCACCAAGAACTGTGAAATCAGATTCGACAAAAAAATCGGCTACTTCTTTTATTCCATCTGCTTTCAACGCGCGCGAATATCCAGCAGCGCGTTCTTTTCCTGGCGTAGAAGTCAAGGGGCCAGAAATGTGTGCGATCTTTGTGTGGCCATGATCGATGAGATGCTTGGTCGCTATCTCACCACCAGTGAGATTGTCGGCAAGAACTGAATCAACACTTCGGAAACTCTTAATGACTCGATCTACAAAGACGAGTGGAAGAGAACGATCTGCGATATCTGACATCGCTTGAGAATCTTCTTGTGATGGCACATAGATAATGCCATCGACTTGTCCCATCATCCGCTGGATTGCCCACTCTTCTCGTTCTGGTTGGTCACCTGTGTTGATGAGTTGAATCATGTAATCCTCACCTGCAGCAAGTTCTGCACCACGCACGATAGAGGCAAAGAAAGGATTGGTGATGTCGGGAACTATGAGAGCTACAAGGCCGGTGCGACCAGATTTCAGATTCCGAGCAACGAGATTGGGTCTGTAACCCAATTCCTTAATTGCTTTTCTGATGGCTTCAGCGTTACGAACATTAAATCCGCTTAAGCACCGCGAGACAGTGGATTCAGATACGCCAACTTTTCTGGCTACATCTGAGATTGTCACATTCGACACTTCGCGGCTCCCAATCCGTTGCTACAAACGATTGCAGGTAACTTATCGCTTGGAGTAAGGTCTCGTCTATAACCACTCCAGCGCCCACTCAATTGTCACAAAGGTGTTATTAATGTCGAAGATATCCCGCGATAGAGCGCCAAAAATTGTCGTTGTGGGCAGCACCATGATTGACATGATCACCTATTCTCAGAAAATTCCGAGCGCAGGCGAAACTGTGATAGGCGACTCATTTGCACTCGGTTTTGGCGGTAAAGGCGCAAACCAAGCCGTCATGGCGAGTCGATTGGGCGCTGAAGTTTTCATGGTCAACACCCTGGGCGATGACGTCTTTGGCGACACTACAGTGAAGAATTTCCAAGAACAAGGAATCGACACGACGTACGTTGCGCGTGTTCCCGGAGCTAGCGGCGTGGCCCCTATCTGGGTCGAGCCAAATGGCACAAATCGCATCATCTGCGTACCTGGTGCAAACAATGCAATGACGATCTCTCAGGTCACCCAAGCTCTATCTGAGTTATCAGATATCGATCTCGTTATCGGACAGCTGGAAATTCCTCAAGATGTAACCGCAGCCGCATTCGCGGCCGCACAAGCGCGAGGCATACCGACAATTCTTAATCCAGCTCCGTTCGCACCGTTAACTGATGCGTTGCGAGAAAGTAGTGAATGGATCATTCCCAATGAGACGGAATTCGCTGGACTCAATCCGGCAGGAAAACTCCCAGAGAGTGATGAAGTAATCCTTGAAGTATCGCAAGCACTTGGGTGCAAATTCGTCGTAACACTTGGGGACAAGGGCGCTGCATTCACAAATTCATCTGGCGCAGTAGAAAGAGTTGCTGCACCTCGCGTGGCCGCGATCGATACCACCGGCGCAGGCGATGCATTCGTTGGCGCATTTGCATATGGACTTGGCCAAGGAATGAACATCTCTGATGCGATTGCCTTAGGTTGTGCATGCGCCTCTGACAGCGTCACTCGCAAGGGAACGCAATCCTCGTATCCCACAAAGTCACAAGCTGGTGAAATCCTCAAGAGTTTTGCTTAGTTTGTAGCTCTCCGCAATTGTGAAACAGCTTTAGTAAGTTGGCTTTTCGTCGTCTTTGTGGTTGTTGTGGTTTCTGTTGTAGTTGTTGTGGTTTCTGTTGTGGTTGTTGTAGTCTCTGTTGTGGTTGTTGTAGTCTCTGTTGTGGTTGTTGTGGTCTCTGTTGTGGTTGTTGTGGTCTCAGTTGTGGTAGTTGTGGTCTCAGTTGTGGTTGTTGTGGTCTCTGTTGTGGTTGTTGTGGTCTCAGTTGTGGT
>OGVZ01000118.1_pt1 | contig 12293 bp, 20 predicted proteins | sample 1575881 | NCBI WGS metagenome assembly OGVZ01 (sample SAMN07581520, study PRJEB24739) | freshwater metagenome | place: Singapore | collected 2015-01
GTTTCCCAGTCACGATACTAAGTCCTGTGTTGTTGACAAACAACCTGCCAGACCCACCAGTGCTGATGGCTACTTGGTCTGCGCCGGGGGAGTAAATGCCGGTGTTTAAATCACCTGTAAATGTAATTGAAGGGCTTGCCGCACTACCTGCCGCAAATACACCCGATGTAATAGTATGAGTACCACCACTGATATTAGTAAAATTACCGCTTGTAAAGTTAGCCGTTGTACCGGTTACGGTAACACCAGAAAGAGTACCAGTAACAGTGACGCTACCGCTAAAGGTAGGGTTCTGAACTAACCCAGAAAGCGTAACGCTTTTATCGACGCCAGCATCCGTAAAGGTAACTGTGTCGATCTTGATGGTTCCGTACGGCATTTTACTGTTACTTTTTTCTTATTTTAACTGAAGCAATTAAACTCAAGGAAGGATAATTAAAGGACCTTGAATTACAAATCCGCTTGTACCACCTGAAACAACACCAGAGCAAACAATGGCAGGTGTTGCACCAGAAGGTGTTGTAATAGCAAGAGTGCTACCAGTGATATTAGTGAATGTACCGGTCGCACCAGTGACTGTGACGCCGGAAACAGTTGTGAACGTCGCAGTCACACCTGTGGTTGTTGTTCCCGTTAACGATGTGAACGTGCCGGTTGTTGCAGAAGTAGTTACAGCTTGGACCGTGGTACCTGTAAAGGTTGTTCCTGTTAATGAAGTAAACGTACCAGTTGTAGCTGATATTGTTACAGCTTGAACTGTAGTACCTGTAAAAGTCGTTCCTGTTAACGAAGTAAAAGTACCGGTTGTTGCAGAGGCGGTGACCGCTTGAACCGTAGTACCTGTAATTGTTGTACCACTGAGTGTGCCAGTAATCTGAACACCTGAAGCAAAAAAACCAGAACCTAAGACGTTTAAATCACCAGAAACTGTAGTGTTTGTAAAAGAAAGATTGGTTGCTTGAAGTGTGTTAAATACACCTGTTGTTGCGTTAACTGTCGTACCGGTTAACGTAACTCCGCTAAGATTGACAAAGACACCTGACGTACCTTGGACTGTATTACCAGTGATTGTGGCACCCGAAACACTGGTAGTAAAAACGCCGGCAATACCAGTAAAGTTTGTGAAGCTACCCGTATCTCCAGTGACGAGAAGACCAGAAACACGTGTGGTAAATGTACCGGTTGCTCCTGTCAAAGAAGTGAAGGTACCGATGTTACCGGTAACGGTTGCGCCTGAAACTTGTGTAGTAAATGTACCGGACGTACTAGTCAGGTTTGTAAAAACACCCGACGTTCCAGTGATTGTAGTAGCAGATACCCGGCTATTAAAAACACCTGAAACACTAGAAACAATTGTTGCTGCAACTGTATCACCAGTGACTGTTGTGCCTGAAACCGTTGTAAATGTGCCGGATACACCAGTCAGTGTTGTATAGCGTCCGGTGTCGCCTGTGATTACAGAACCAGAAAGAAATTGTGTAAATACACCAGAGATGCCTGATACGTTACCAAAAGCACCCGTATTACCCGTTACGGTTGCACCAGAAACCCTGGTTGTAAATGTACCTGAAACACCAGTTACGTTAGAAGCTTGTAACGTATCTCCAGTAATGGTGGCACCAGATAGCTGTGTTGTAAAAACACCGGATACTCCAGTGACACTAGCAAAACGTGCCGTAGTTCCAGTAACTGTTGTTCCTGATAAGGTGCCTGTGACTTGAACACCATTACTAAATTGTGCGGTACCAGTAACCGTCAGTCCACTAGCAACGGAAAGATTTCCGTTCACGTCCAGGACTGGTGTGCCAAGAACCTGGAACGTACCTGTGGTTGCTGCGACAGTCGTGCCAGTGATCGTGACACCGCTCAGATTGGTGAAGACACCAGATGGCGAGCGGACAATGCCACCCGTGATTGTGGCACCCGACAGATTTTGGTAAACGCCGGACGTAAAAGCACTTGTCGTACCGGTTGCAGTCGTAACTGTTGCGGTAACTGCGTTGACATTGGTGCCTTGGACATTGGTACCCGTAATGGTCAGGCCACTAACGGTACCGCTGACAACCGCATTGTTTTGGACGACAATTCCACTGAACGTGCTTGAGCCAGATGCCGTGATTGAGTTAAATGAGCTAGTGCCGGAAACTGTTAAATTTCCTGAAATTGTGACGTTACCACTAAAGGTTGCACCACTAACAGGGGCGTAATACTCATTGAGATATTCTTTGAATTGAGTAAAGGTAATTTTTTTGTTGCGTAGAGTGGGGTCAACCTCGAAGATATGAACCAGCGTTAGCAGGTCCTGTTCATCAATCTCGCCCCCACTGATTGCAGGGAATTCTGAAATGCGTCTATTTGCGATGGCTCTAACCCTCTTTTTACTCTTTTTTGCTATTCTAAATGGACTTATGTTGTGCGGATGAAACGCTTAAACCCTAAAACAGGTAAGTTCTTTCGCAAAGGAGACGTACGCGAAGACGGTTTTGTTTTTAGAGCTTATCATGGACGTCTACAAAAAGACGGCTTTTTAAAAGAGGATTGGTTTTCCCCCGAAAAATATATTGAATATGAAAGACGACAAAGTGAAATAAAACTAAAAAGACAACTAAAAAGGCGAGAGTTCATTGAGCAATACAAAATTAATCAAGGTTGTTGCACGTGTGGTTATAATAAGCATCCCGCTGCTTTGGACTTTAGCCATAAAAACCCAAAAGAAAAATCTTTCAATATTTCTTCTGGGCGTTTTTATTCAATGAAAAAATTAATGGAAGAAATAGAAAAGTGCAATATTCTTTGCGCAAACTGCCATCGAGAAAAAACAGCAGTTGACAAAGACTATACACATTGGCGGCGTGTCAGCGCACCTTAATCTCAACACGAGGTAAAACGTTTGTAACTATATTCCATCCCCATTGAATTCCTGTTACAATTCCACAGGAAAGCAAAATGACCAGCAGTACTTCAGCCACCGTAAGGTTTCGTCTTACATAAATGACTTGCGGTGGTTGCGCTTGAATTGCTTGTTGTTGTGCAATGGTTTGTTGAACAGCAAGCTCACGTGCCCGAGCTTTCATCTGCGCCAGTTGTTCAGGTGTGATCTGGCCTTCCAGGGTCATTTGCTTAGGCGGTTGGCTAGGGGGAATCTGCTCTTCCATGGTCGCAAATTGTTTTCTCAAAGACTAACATACAAGCAAAGGATGTGCAGGTATGCAGTACGGATTACGCAAAAGCTTAGAGGATATTGCGTACGAACTCAAAGGAATCAAGAACATCCTTGGTTCTATGTGGCACAGCCGTTACGCAAACGGTGAAACAGATGCCTTGAATCCCGAAGCCTTTGCTGATGAGTACATCTCGACAGAAGAATGTGGCAGACGTTTGGGCGTCTCGGACCAAACGATCCGCAACTGGATTGCGATCGGTAGAAAGACACCGGATAAAGGCTGGGTCGAAGGCATCCATTATGTCAACATCTCTCCTGATGAGCATCGTAAAGCAGTTTTACGCATCCCCTGGAACCGCTTGATCCAATCTTTTGCCAAGAATGAAGGGCTTGATTTAAGAAATCTTCGAGGCCATTATGACCAATACAAAAATAAACAGGGGTTCTTGGAATAATGGCGCATCGTTTCCAAGGTGTAGAAATTGCTGCGGTAACACTGGAGAACCATGAGGACTTATTGCCAGAATCATTAATCAGGCAAGTGGAAATGTTCTTGCCACCCAGCGGTTCGTTCGATGATGGCTGCCTACGCAGGTATCTCGAAAATTTAAAAAACTATGAAGAAGAGGACGCCAATTCTGGCATGACACTTGCCAATCGATTGCGTCTTGCGTTCCAGGATCTAGAAGCCGATACCATCTGTGGCAAATTCCCACAGGCAGAATTGCCTTTAAAAAGAAGGTTGCGTTGCGTGGCCGAATACCTTATTAGGTCTGGAGAATTTGATAAGGTAAGGGATGAAAACGGAAAACTTGTTAAAAAACGTGGAGTGTTGGGCAAGTTGGTCGTACTGTACCAACCAACGTCCAAGCTCCTGGAATCACTACACCGCCAAGGATTACTGAAAGATGGATCGACGTGAAAAATTAATTGCTTCTGTGATTGGCCCAGAGCTTGACGAGACAAAAGCCAAGATGCTTGATGCCACAATCAAGTTGATTCTTGGTGATATGGGCGAGCAGTATTGCAAGATGTGGGATGTAGAAGGCCCAGGGGTCATGGTGTTCCAGCCAAAGAACAAAGAACGTTCGATGTTCTTCTGGACCTTGAAAGAAATTCATGCTGCACAAGAAGAGTGTGAGCGGGACAACAACGGAGATCTTGCGGAAACGTTTAGACGAATCCTTGGAGCTGCACAAAAGATTGATCCTACGGAGAAAGCTGGTTACATCATTAATGACGGCGAAGGAATCCGCTATTTAGAGATTGACTACACTCGAGCAGCAGAATAATGGCGGAGAAAGGACTTCGTGCTGTTGCTGCGCGCAATGAAGGCGCTGAGCTGATCACCAATAAAGACCTGGTGCTAGCAGCTAACGAGCTGTTGGGCGGCATCACCCTGGATGTGGCCAGTTCCAAGGTTGCTAATCAGTACATCGAAGCTGAAAACTACTACTCACCAATGGACGATGGTTTAAACGCACAACAGTGGTATGGAAGCTGCTACTTGTTTCCGCCGTCAGGTTCGTACTTCTGGGATCAAAAGCACGAAAAGTGGAAAATGACAAGAGCGTCTTCATTGACACTTACGTCATCTCACGCTGTTTGGTTCCGGAGAATGTACCATGCATGGCTCGCCAAAGAAATAGAGCAAGGTCTTTATTTCAGCAACTGCCCTGACATGATTCGTTACGAGCCCAAGATCTTCAAGTTTCCGATGTGCATTTTAAGAAGTGCACCTTATGTCATGTGCCATAAGGATGGAGAGGTTAACAGAAAACGCACGTGCACCTCGTTTCTTGTTTACCTGCCGCCCCAGGATTCCTCTGTTGATGCCGTTGATAATTTCGTCAAAATTTATGGAGAGCGTGGACATCTTCTTGTCTGATCTCTGTATACTGAAGGACGATTACAGGGATTTATGAGCGTCCTCGCCGACTGGGAGATCAAACAACTAGCGGAAGAAGAGCAGATGATCGAACCCTTTGTGGATCATCTGGTCAACAAAGAAGACGGACGCAAACTTCTTAGTTATGGCCTTAGCTCCTACGGCTATGACATTCGTTTGTCCCCTGCACAGTGCTTAATCTTTGGCAAGGTACAGGCTGGGGATTGTGATCCAAAGGATTTTGATCCTGACATCTTGAAACCTGCTGATCTTTTGGAGGATGAACGGGGTCAATACTTCCTGCTGCCTCCGTATGGCTATTGTCTCGGTGTTGCGCAAGAACGTCTGAAGCTTCCCCGTGATGTTACCGTTGTTGCAGTAGGTAAATCTACTTATGCACGATCAGGCATCTTGGTCAACATTACGCCAGCCGAAAGCGGATGGGAAGGCTACCTGACGCTTGAGATCAGTAATTGTACTGGACTCTTCAATCGCATCTATGCGAATGAAGGAATCACGCAACTGCTGTTCTATCGTGGCAATCCTTGTCACACCACGTACCAAGACCGGAAGGGTAAGTACCAAGACCAACCAAACAACGTTGTGTTTTCGCAGGTCTAAAAACCTTTCCCGAATTGAGCACCCGGTTTACGGGCGTATCCTACAGCACCAGTACGTCCACCGGAATCTCCTCTACTAGGCAGTTCTACACCGGCAATCTCTGCCCTGGCACGTGGAACTTTACCACGAATCAAAGGCTCATCAATACTTGCTCTTTGCCTGTATGCACCAGCAGTCTTTGCTGCTCGCATGAATTTGGCGACACGATTCTGATCGTCGTTAAGAGATTCTGCAGACGGACGTGAGGCTTCATCAACACGACGCATGTCAGTGTCGTAGGCCTGTTCAGGATTTAGATCTGATACCTCAGCTCCAGAGGTACCAGAGTTGATCCCTGGATCGTAAGTAGGTCTGAATCTGTTGGTCATAGTAACATTGTAGAAGCAGTGAATCAACTAACTACCGTGATGCATTCTGCCGCAGGATTCTTAGATAATTTCATCACTGATGAAATTAAATGTAGATGTTTGGATGAGGAGGACTTTGGCGCACCTCTCGAAAACACTGAAAACGACGTTCCGCTTTACGATCACTTCAATCGTGGATTAGTACTGCCTGAACAAGGACGTGAGCGCATTAATCTGGCGCTAGAAGGAAACCAAGAGCGCCCTGGATTGACTGGTTATATTCCTAGCGCTGAGGAGGGTTTGGCAATGGGTGCATCACCAAAACCCAAAACGCTTATCCTTGAACTTGGAGAGCCAGGAGAACAAGAACTGAGGCTTTCCGCTAAACGTCGCGGCTTGCGACGCTAATCTTTTTGGCACTCAAGTTGACCAGGCCAAAAGCGGTTGCCTTTGGCCGTATTCTCTTTCTCTGTTAAAATTTGAAGATTTGTTTCCACATGAAGGCCGCACATATACTTGTTTTGTAGAGGATAAATGTGATCTACGTGATGCTTTATGTTTGTCTCCTTTGTTAACCTCTCTGCTTTTTCGTAGATTGCTCTAATGTGTTCATGATTGGCCCAGGCAGGAATAGCTTTTCTTTTGGCGTTTTTGTAGCGAGAACGACTTGCATTTTTGCGTCCTTGATTAAACTTAGACCATTTCTTTGAGTACTCGCGTGCATGGTGGCGATTATTTTCCCGCCAGGTATTTATTGCTTGTTGACAAAATTCTTTGTTTTTTGTGTCCCATTTTCTTTTAGTATTATTTAAACAAACGGGACATTGTCGTTTAGTAGCTACATATTGATGCAAACCTTTGCGGCAGAGCTTAAAACCAGGTAGGATGTCCATGTGACCAGTTGTAGTGGTTGCCGTGGGTAGAGAGTTCCAGCTCTGCTGCCCTTAAATTTTAACAAGTTCTATGATGGCACGAGAATCACGGGGCTCTACAAGCAGTAATGAATGGTTTGAGCCTGTAAGCGCAGTTGTTGACTCCATGGATTGTCCTGGCGGCATCTGCCCAGTGCCCTGGGCCACCAAAGAAGAGACTCCTGTCATCCAGGGGGATGTGGTCAACCACCCACCGCATTACACAGATGGCGGAAGTATTGAATGTATTGAAGCAATTGAGTCCGCCTTAACGGATGAAGAGTATCGTGGCTACCTGAAAGGCAATATTCAAAAATACGTGTGGCGTGAAAAACATAAAGGCGGCACAGAATCACTGAAGAAAGCTCAGTGGTATCTGGACCGCCTCATTCAACTTGACGAAGCTCAGAAGGGCTGAAGCTCGTCGTCATCATCCTCGTCGTCGTCTCGATATCCACAGGCGGCGGCGAGTTCTGCTAACTCGAGATCGGTTGGATGATCCCAGTCGATCTCAATATTTTCAGCTGCCATGATGTCTTTGATGGCATGCCATTCCATCAGGCGTTGGTGATAGAGACTCAACAGAGCAAAACGGAGTTCTTCCCAAGTCATCTCCTCCGATTGAAGCTCGGCTTTGCGCATGGCAAATTGAAGCTCAAGAGGAAGTTCAAACTCCCGTGGTTCTACTGAACGCTCCATTCCGCTCTGCATTTGCTAGTTGCAATTATTCTAATGCTAGCCATTGAATATCAAATCGACGCACTCGTTGGCGAAATCCTCCCATGAATCTTCATCAATGCGAAAGCTATTGGCAAATTCAGAAAGGATGTAAGGATTGATGCGTTCCTCCAGGGCACGGATTGCACGTACCTGATGGGGAGTAGCACTGTAATTACGGAAGGCGGTCAATAAAACTTCGGTTGATGCCCAAGGACTGGTGTCCACGTCACGAAGGAACAGACCCATCTCTTCCCTCCTGCGTTCCAGGAGACCGCCGACAACCTTGTGGTTTTGATCAAAAATCCAACGACTCATCTCCGTGGTGGCGCTGGCAAAGTCTTCCACTTCAAGGTGATCAATGATGTGGCTGTAGAGGAAGGACTCCCAGCCAACCGAGTGGATGAACGATACCAGAGCCTGGCGCATATTGTCATCAAGCCCAAGGTTTTGACGCAGGAGCTGGGACTCGATGACGTTGACCTCATGGAAGAGGTACTCTAGTGCTTTCTCCTTGCTGCAGCGCTGGCCTTGCTTGACGGGAGAACCATCGGGATAGAACTGGGTTCCAAACCCGATGGTGTAGGGCTCTGCGCCAGTGTGCGGATCTGGGTATGCTTTTTCGTTAAACCCTTCGTATTTACGAATTAGGTTAATGGCACGCGAAAGATCCGACATGGAGATAACTATTGTTACCCCCAATATACATAATTTTTATTTACCTTGTCCCCGTAGTTTCTTTTTACCACGTCGTTGAGGACGACTATTTTGTCCTTGTCCAATAGAAGTGGTCTTGGGCTTGCCTTCAACGTGAAGTGTATTTGCTTTGGGTTTTGCCATGCTGGTAAGGAATCAGCCTATGCAGCTTAGCAAGTAAATCACCATTTAACACGGTCTGCCCACCAGGCTGCAGACATCTTTCCTTTTGCAATATTTTTAGAATGCCGAGCTTTAAAACTTTCTCGACGTTTTCTGTAAGCTTCCGATTCACCTTCTTTCTTGGGACTGCCCTTTACGCCTTGCTGACCAAAGCGGATAATTTTTTCTTCGCCTCCTTCGCAAGCCTTGACAACATGGCTCTTGGTTGGATGGCCAGGAGTTCTTTGTGGTTTGTTGCAAGCCATCTTATCTTTGGCAATTTTTGCTGCTTTTGCAGCTTTCCTGCGTTGTTCGGCCATCAAGTAAATCCTTTAAACATTGAGGTAAATTCACCAAGAATTTGTTGCCCTGTTTTTGATTTCTTCAGAGCTTCATCTTCTGTTTCGTCTTCAAATAGTTTAAAATAAGACGACTTGGAAGAGCTTGTTTTACTTGTAGCAGTTGTCGTTGTTGGTGTTGTTGTTTTAGAAGGTTCTTCAAATAAAGATCCGAGTGACATCAAAGAGGCAAAAGGATCAGACGTATCAAGACCTTTGAAATTATAACCAGATCCTGCACCTGCTTTAGTTAGTGCAACTTGTTCGCTTCGGTCTACATCTGGCATAAAGTTTGTGTAAAACTCATCTTCACTCCCCTGGTAGCCAGCGTCTTTAAATACTTTATAAAGCTGGGTTTCATTGGGTGAAGTTGTCGTTTTCTTGTCTTCAGGACGTTCAATATAAGAAACACCAAGTTCTTCTTGAGAAGGTGTCTTTTTCTTTTCGTTGAGATACTTAATTGACTCTCTAATATCTTTAGCGGCGCCGGTACGCAAGGCATCGACAATATAGTTTTTCAACTCATCGACACTTTGCCCTGTATCTTTTAAGCCAAATTGCTCAAGCAGTTTTAACCACTCTTCCTTGTTTTCGCTTGGACTTACACCTTCGATAAGTTTGTCAGCAAATTCTTCTGGCGTAACAAATTTAAGAAATGCTGTATCTCCTAGGGCAATTTCTTTTGCTGCCACTGCTGGAATAATTGACTTGTCAATATATTCTTGCGCATCTTTCAACGTTATTACGTCACGTGCAGCGTCAAAACCTTGCTTAGCTCCTTTAACTTCATAGTGCAACTTTGCAAATTGTGCTTTGTCATTGAGGTCAATTCCATAACGATAAGCTTCTGCGGCCCAAAAGGGATCACCTTTCTTAGCGGCTTCCCAGTCTCCGGAAACTTCAGCGGCTTGCTTAGCGTACGCATCGGCGCGTTGTTCGTTTTCTCCAGGATTAAAATAAAACTCCGGATTAAAATTCAATGCGGCTTTTCCTTGTACACCGTCGAGATATGCTTTAGCTCTGACATCCGCCAAAGTGCGTAAAGAATCGAGAGCACTTTGTGTTTGAAAAATGTTTTCTTCTTTTTGAGTCACATCCATATAACTGATAAATTCATCCATGGATCTAGATGTATCAAAGCGTGGCTTCAAATAATTAGAAATGAATTTACCAGCAAATTCTTTATCAATCTCATATTGTGTTTTTGCATCAGCTGGATCTTGTATGGTTAAACCATTTTCATATCGTTTCAACAAAACGTTGTCAAACCATTGCTGCCAATTATAAACAGCAGAGTTTGATGTGTTAACGCCAGTTATTCCACCCAGGGTTTTTTCTAAAGACTTTTGAACATCTTCTGTATTTCTAGTAATCGATAACAAACCACCAACACCCGAATCACCCAAAAGCGAATTACTCAGCGTTGTATTTAAGCTAAAGATTTCGTCATAGCCTGGAAGACCACGAAATAAAGAAAGTGTACTCTCTTGTTTTTTTGCTTTTTTCAGTTCTTCAAGAGAAGCTTTAAGCGAATCCTGGGTCAACGCCCCAAACATTTGTTGTTTTTGTTTATCTTTAGCTGTTAGTACAGTGCCAAGACTGCCTTCTAAGATTGTCTTTGGATTTTGTTCAGTCGCAAGCCCAAGCACCTGATCGCGGTACAGTTGGTAGTCTGCATCAGTAAGCTTTTCTTCGTATGTTTTAGGAAGATTGGCATCAATAGGTGCGTTACCACGATCACCACTTACTTTGCCAACGTCTGTGTAATATTTATGTAAAAAACTTTCTTGATTGTAACGCGCTGTGATATCTAAATCGGGCAGCAAAATACCGTTGACATTAACACCTTGTTGGGCTTCATTCCATTTTTGTATAGCTTGCTGACCTGTACCAGTACCTTCGTAGTACTCAGGATCAAAGCCACCGGTAAGTGGCTGTGCACCAAATTTACTACCATCCCAAATAGTTACTTTCTTTGTATACGCACCGCTTAAAGCGTCTAAACCTCCCGTTTGAATTAAATCATCTAGTTTTATGTCACCAAGGGAGCCACCCAGGCTTTCCATAAGTTGTTTGTAATCGCCACCTTGTGTTGAATTAAACTTGTTAACAATGTCTGTATATGCTTTTTGGGCACCAGCTCCAATAGTTTCTGTGTTTTGTAGCGATAATTGACCGTTGCTATTAACCGCTAACTTGGCACCAGGGAGAATACGGTCTTCGTTTTTACCGTAAGTATTCCAATGATTCCGCCCCCAGTCTTCTTGTGATTGTTCATATCTTACAGGAACGTTTCGGCCTTCCCTTCTTCCGTAGCTGTTTAATTCTTTCCTTTTCTCTTTTTATTGCATCTGCTTCTAAATCTATTTCATCTTGAATCGATTTACGCGGGCACGAAAGTAAAGAAGATTCATCACCACAATCTGATGTTGACTCATTTCCATTCAAAACCTTTACATCATCTTTCCTGTATCTTATCTTTATCTTTACCATTGGCATTTTCCTTCCGCCAATTCATTTTGCGTCATTGACTTACATTCAATCTGCAATTGCGAGAATGCAATATCAAATGACCTTCTTATGAGCGAAGAATAAGATACTTCTATTCCTTTGCTTTCCAATTCCTTCTGAAGCGCAGACAGCTTATCCCTCATGACTTGAGGCATATAAATACACTTCTTTGATTCCCTGTTGCGTTTCTCCCATTCTGCCTCTTTGTAATCATAATACATTACCCGTTCTCCTTTTGTTTGTCAACATCACAGGTAATTAGATTGCAAAGATTCAAACATACCAACAAAAAAGGCGAGCCAAGCTAATTGACTCGCCAGATTGAATGTAGGAATAAACCTACATATGGCGCATCATTCTTTAAGTCTTACGCATCAGAATGATATTGTTCTTTGAATATTGAACAATCACCCTGCGGGATTTAGATGCATCAGCTTCCTTGCCATCTAGCTTCCACCAATTTTCAATGAACGGGACTCTCACAAACTGATGCCCGCTTTTCATTGTAATAACTTTATAGTCCGTTTGATATCCTTCTATCGAAGATGTGTGTGCAATAGACTTGCGTGCATCAGGATAATACATATCACGCAGGTCATTGACCAAAGACGCATCTTCTGGACTAACTGCTGAAACAATTTCTTCCAATTGCTTAAAAAGGTACTTTGTTGTGTGAACCTTTTTACTTGCATCAGAAGGATTCTTTGGGTCCACAACAGGTAGAACCTTTGAAGCAATATCTTCTGGCGTAATTTCCCAGTTGAAATGCTTCAATGCAAAGATAATGTGAAGCTTATTAACTCTGGGACCAATTTTACCTTTTGGTCCCTTCTTGCTTATTACTGAAGTCTTGCACTAAGGGAGTTTCAAAGGGCGGAGTATCGGCAATTTCAAACTCTTCTCGCTCTAGTTTTCGCTCTCGTATCGTGACTGGGAAAC
>OGVZ01000120.1_pt1 | contig 12250 bp, 14 predicted proteins | sample 1575881 | NCBI WGS metagenome assembly OGVZ01 (sample SAMN07581520, study PRJEB24739) | freshwater metagenome | place: Singapore | collected 2015-01
TGAAGGTAGCGGTAAATTTACTGGAAGCCTTGAAATAGGTTCTAGTAATACTATATTTAAAGCACAACCAACTACTGGTATATGGCTTGGTCATGCTGATTATGTTTCTGCCCCATTCCGTGTTAGCACAACAGGAATACTTAGAGCTCAGTCTGGAACAATTGGCGGATGGAATATTACAGGATCAGTTTTAGAAAGCTCAGATACACTAACAACTAAAATAAGTTTAAATCCAGCAACTCCTAAAATAGCATTGCTAAATGCTGGAGTAGAAAAAATAACTATTGATCCAGTTGACGGTATTGTTGGACCTACAATTAATATTGGAACTGTTGAAGCTCCTAACAATGTTGTTTCTTTTAAGATTACTCCAAATGGTACCGCACAACTTGCAGGAACAATATATGCAGATGCTGGACATATCGGAGGAGTAGGCGGATGGACAATTACATCAAAAAGATTAAGTGGTGGCCCAAGCGGTCCTTCTACTGTTGGCTTACAAGTTGCCTCTACAGTCGGAGACATATCTATTTGGGCTGGATCAAATACTCCACAATTTAGAACTGCTAACTTTGCATTCCCAAGATCTGTTACTTATACAGTAGCACAGCAGACGGCGGATGGAATTGGTAGCCCATTCTATGTAACTAATACTGGATACCTAAAAGCTACTTATGGAGAAATTGGTGGATGGACAGTAGACTCTAACGATATATATGCAGGTCAAGGAACCAATAGAGCTGCCATGAGCGTTAGATATGATCCAGCTAATCCAACAAATGAAAATTTTGAATTCTACGCATTTTGGGCTGGTGCAGCATCTGCTTCAACATCTACTCCATTCTCAGTTACAAATAAAGGTGTTTTAAGAGCAACAGATGCCTATATTCGTGGAACAGTTGAAGCTTCTACATTTATAGGATCTTCTTTTTATATAGGAGTAAATACCAGTTCAGTAGATAAAATTTTATCAACTGGAGTATTCAGTCTTGGCGGAGGAAGAATTACAGGAACATCAAGTACTTTAACTATTAATGGTGGAGAAATAGTAGTTGAAAATATTGGTACGGTTGAATCAGATAGCAATAACTTTGCTGGAGATCCAACAGTAACTCTAAATCCTACAACTCAAAAATTAACTTTAGGAAGAAGATTTATATTTAATGGCACAAATAGTGTTATTGTAAATCCAACTAACTTCGGCACTGGTGGAAATGCATCAGGTATTGGAGACTTTACTCCAGTCCCTGCTGGATCGTCGCCAATGAAAGTAAAAGTTGGCGATATTTTAATGGTATATTAGTGGTGATATACAATGCCAGCATGGTATAGATTAAATAATTCAGGCTCATGGACAAAAATAAAAAAACTATATAGATTAAACAATGTTGGTGTATGGACTCAATTAAAAAAATTATATAGGCTTAGTAGCGCTGGATTATGGCAAGTAATATTTTCTGGAAGCGAAATTCCAGCTCCAACAGTTTTTCCTAAAGTTAGAAATTCTAGTGGCAATGATATAGACAATGTAACATATATCGCAAGAATTGGAGATACTCTTACTGGATATCGTGGCGAATGGTCTGATGATCCTACATCTTATGACCAAAGATGGGTATTTAGTTATCCAAGTAGCGGCGGTCCATATAATACATATAGTCCTTCTGAAACTAATTTAACCTATACCACAAAATTAACTGATGATAAATCTTATCTTGCATTTCAAGTTCGTGCTACAAACTCAGAAGGCACATCGTCATATTTTACAAGTACTAATGAAGCGTATGTTGTTAAATATAAACCAGTAAGCCTAGCTAAACCAACATTCGACACAACTGCTGCCGAAGTTGGATTAACAATAACTGCTCAAGGCACAGGAAATTCATATTGGCAAAGAACTACTAATATAACAGATGATACTTCTCCTAATTCTTATACATATTCATGGACATATTATCCAAGCGGAGGGACTCCAGGAGCAACAAATACAAATTCTACCTATACTCCAGTACTAGCAGATGTTGATAAACAATTACAGGTTACGATAACTGCAACAAATAGTGGAGGGTCTACTTCTAGAACGAGTGATCCAACAGTAAAGGTAGGGCAAGAGCCTACTCCAGATGTTAACCCTAGCATAGCAAGAGTGGGGTATACAGGAAATGGCGCAAGCACAATAACTACAGGATTCACCTTGCGTGGAAATACTGGTCAATGGACTCCAGATTTAACAAATGCATATTGGGGTTTTCAAATAGGTAATGGAACAACTTCTGAATATACTCTTACAAATGGAACGGATACTTCTGAAAACCAAAATCATGACTATGTAGTTCCTACAACATATTTAAATACATTTACAAATCAGAATGTTACTACAATTGGAAAGTATATTAGATTTTATACTATTCCAGAAGTAAATGGAGCACAGTCAAATACATTTAATACAGAATGGATAGGTCCAATTTATAGACTTCCAACTTCCCCATCTAGTTTAAGCATTACATATTCTTCTCCATCTAGCCAAACTCAAGTAAATGTTAGTGCTACATGGACTGATGCAACTTCATATTATGAATATACAGTTCAATATTATAATCCCAGTACATTAGCTTGGGTAAATCTACATTCACAAACAACTACTGGAACAGTTGCATCCACATTCCTTGCCCCAGTAGGTACATTTAATTATCGTGTTAGAAATGATAATGGAGATGGCATATATGCATATAGCGCTGAAGTAAGTGTTACTTTAACTGCACCATACCAATTCGCTTTCGGAAACAAGCTTTATCCAAATACAAATGGTTGGATAGGACTTGACGCAGGACATTCTGGGACTACAATTCCTGCAACCAATAGAGGCTTTGCAGTATTTCCTGGAGATTTTGCTTATAACGAAATGCATCAATGGTCTGGCGGTGGAGGAACTACTGCAGCAGATGATGTTAAATATGTATTAAAATTTAATGGCTATAGATTTGGCCAAACAGCCAATGATTCAAATAGAATTACATGGATGGCTACTTTTTATACTGATACTCAATATGCGGACTTTAAAATTATATATAAGGGATCAAATGTTAGCGGTTCAGTTATTGTAGGATTTTATAATAATGGAACATTGACTTCGGGATTACCAGGACCATATAGCATTGGTACTGGAACTACTTTTAGAGTTTATTATAATAATACTGGCACAAATGCATTTTCTATCTCATATGATGAAATATTAAATACTGCTCCTAATAATATTATGCTTAGCTTGGGAACTCCAAATTTTGGCAATCAAGATGACGGACACTGGGATATTACAACTGCCGCCTCTAAATTTACTACTCCTACAGTAACTACAGGAAGTACATCAAATGGAACAAAGTCTTTATCAATTCCATATACAGAAGGAAATAGCACTGACTCCATAGATTATGTAATTAGATCTGGATCTCATTCTGGTACATCTCTTACAAGCGGAAACGATACAGATACTCCTTTAACATATTCAAGTACAACGAATCTAGCAGGAAATACTGACTACTATGTTACTCTTACACCTAAAAATTATAAGGGGCAAAAAGGCAGCGACGTACAGTTTACAACAAAAACAGCTCCTGTTGCACCTACAGTGACCTTTAGCAATGTAACATCTTCAGCATTTGATGTTTCATGGTCTTCTACTGGAGCAACTTATTATTCAGTAGACATATATAACACCAGTACACTTGTTAGCTTAACTGGATATCCAAAAACTAATACTACTACAACAAGTGCATCGCCGTTTGGTTTGTCTGCTGGAACTCAATATACAGTTGCAGTTAGTGCTGGGAATACTGGCGGCCTAGGAGATTCAACAATTTCTACTCAAAGAACTTTATATGCAGCCAGGACACCAACATTTGGAACTTTAACTAGAGGAGATGGAAAAATATCCTCATCAGTTACAAACTATGATACCAATTGGACATTTAATGGCACTGCTTCTACTGGAAATTTTGCATGGGGAACTGCTAGCGGCGCTACCAGGCCTTTTGAAGTAACAGGTCTTACTGATAATCAAGAAACAACAGTAACAGTAACCACAACAAGACCTGATTATGCAGGCGGCAGTGCTACTCAAACAGGAAGCGCTTTAGCTACAGGTCTAACCCCTACGTTTGGTACTAATACTGCAGCATCAGGCGGATTTAGCGGCTCAGTAACAAATTATGATTCTAATTATACTTGGTCATTATCAACAAATTCTGGAAATGTTAGCCCTACATCTTTTTCTGGAACAGGAACTACAAAAACATTTTCTGTAACTGGATTATCTTCTGGAGGTTCTGCTACTGTAACTGTAACAACAAGTAGACCTGGATATAAGGGAGGATCTGGAACTACTACTGGAACTGCTTCTTCAGATGTGGCTCCTTCTGGAGGATCTGTAGGAACTCCAACACTGATTTCTGGAACGGCGGGAAGAATGGATGCAGTATATGCAGTTAATATTACTGCAGAAGCAACAGGGACTGGAACAATAACTAAAAGTTATGCATGGCAATATTTGAATCAGCAGACAAGTTCATGGTTTGCTATAACAGATGCTAGTGGAGTAGCCTATACTGGAACACAATATACATTAAAATATAATGAAAATCAGGGAACAGTAGCAATGGCAGGCAGATATATAAGATGTCAAGTTACATGGACGAATAGTGTTGGATCACAAACTCATCCGTCAGGAACTGATACAACTACAGGAACAATTCAAATTTCTGCTCCAACAATAACTGGAGTTACAGCCACTCTATCTTTAACTGCTCCGTATATTGTTTACAGAGTATATGGATATAATTTTAGATCTATACAGAGTAAGAATAGTTACGGACTTACTACTCCACCAGGAAATACAGATGCAAATTATACATATAGTCAATCAAATAATATTACAATTCCAATAACTAGACAGTCCAGCAACGGGGGAGACACTTATTATTATAGGCTAGAAGTTGCCGCATACGATAAAATAGGAACAGGAATAGCTCCAACATCACCATTTTCAGGAAGCAGTACAGTATTTACAACAACGGTTAGAAATACTGCTACAAATAGAACAAACTCTCCAATAAATGTCTACGGAAACGGATCGACTATCCCATGATTTCTATAAATGAAAAAATAGATATATTAAATCAAAAAATATTTAAACTACAAGATATTTATGAGGCAAATGAAATTAATATTGAAAAAATAGATCAAATGGGCCCAGAGCCAGACTATGGTATTGAGGAATGTTTAAGACTTAAGAATGAATTAAGTCTTAAAATACAGGCTCTGATTTTAGAAAAACAGGCATTGACTAACCAATAATTAATGCTATAATATATAAGGAGGAAAAATGGCAACGTTAAGCAAAGAAGAAAAAGCGCAGATTATCACTTCTCACCTTAGAAGCCTTGCATATACTAAGTACGGTCTTGAGATCGATACTCTTCAGGAAAATGCTAAGTCTTCTCCAAATGCTGAAGTATTGACAAATATCAATAATCAGATTACTGAAGTTAATCTACAAATTACTGCTCTAACTACAGAGTTAGCAACAGTCAACGCATTGACAGAATAGGTAAACAAATGGCAGAAAAAGCGGAACTTATAATTACCGCCCTACAACAGCGCATTGGAGAAATTGTATCTAGCTATGAAACTCAAATTGCAATATTACGGGCAGAAATTACTAAACTTATGGAAGAAAAGCAGGAAAAAAATGAGGCTGTTCAAGAATACACAGAGCACCTTAATAATCTCACAGCCAACTAATTTCCCTTCAGGCCTTGCTGTTAAAACCGATAAGGCTACATACTGGATTAAAGATGGTAAGAGATATAAGTTGATTTCAGATAGGGCCGCCAAATCGTGGTCGTTTGCTACGGTAAACGCAACTGAGGCGGCTTTATCAGGAATTAAACTAGTAGGCAAATTAGGCTTTAGAGACGGCACTTTGATCAAGAACATCGCAGATGGTAAAATGTATTTAGTATCTCAGAATAAACTCAGGCATATAGTTGAACCAGATATATTCGATAGATATGGTCTAGATAGATCTAATCTAATTGAAGTTTCTGATATGGAGATAAAGGCACACGATATAGGAGAAAATCTATAATGGCATTTGATGATGGAACACCATTAGACGCAGCCGCCTTGCAGGCGCTTGATACAAAGCTAAATGAAATTAGAGATAGTATTCCTAAAGTAAGTTCTGCTACAAATGATCCAAGTCTTGAAAATGCGACTGGAGTTATTCCAGAAATTTTAGGCGGACTTACAAGTAATTTTAAAACATTAGAGCCAGGGAAAACGGTTCCATTTCCAATTAAATGGGGAAAGACATTGTCTTCTGCTCCAACTACAGTTATTTTAACCCCCGCAAAAACCAGTAATGAGCCAACTGGAGCTATTTCTTATGTAGTGGATGCTACTTCTGTAGACGCTACTGGATGTACCGTTAATGTTTATTTGGAGTCTGGTGCTCGTCCATACTCTATGAAATTTTATTGGCTAGTAGTTACATCAGCATAGCCTATTGACAGCATAGTTTCATATGCTACAATTCTCGTAAGTTAAAGTCACGACCTCGTGACTTTTTTAACATAAGGATTTAAATGACAAACGATCTCAAATGGATGCTATCGTCAGATCAGCAATTCCCATATCAAGATGATAAGATGATTCATCTCTGGTTTGAAGTAATGAAATGGTTTCAGCCAGATGTTGTAGACATTCTTGGCGATACCGACGATCAAGCATGCTATAGCAAATATACAGAAGGTCGTTCTGCAGAATTTTTGCGAATGCATAAAGATCAAAATGGCGCAGCAATTGTTCCACTAATGCAGCACGAAGCAAAGGGCGCAAGAGAATTCTATGCCAAGAACAGAGAAGTTGCTGGGCCAAATGCAGAATTGTTTACTGCTCTAGGCAATCATGATATTCGCATCTTTAATTATATGGATGCAAAGCTTCCTGAATTTATAAATATTGTAACTCCTGAAGCGCTATGGAATTTGGATTCTTTGGGATATGATTATATCTATTACGATGCCCTGCCTAAGAAACGCTACGGAGATATCCATGTGCATCATGGTCTATCCGTAGCAGATACAGGCGCAGTTCGTAAAGACATGAACGATTTACAAATATCTTTGATCCGTGGACATTCGCACAGAATGGCTGCACATTTCCAAACATATGAATTAAGAAATAAGGGTAAGGGCGAAACAATCCGTGGTTATGAAATAGGCCACATGTGTGATCCTAAATCTTCTGGAATGAAGTACGCACAACATCATGATTGGCAGAAAGGCTTTGCCGTAGCGCATATTGAAAATGGCAAATGGCCACATATTCAATTGATTGAGGTTTCTGCAGATTATTCGTGTGTTGTAGATGGGAAACTATTTAAACTATGATGAAATGTATGAAGTGCAGGGGAAGAGTATTTGTGGACAGAGTATTCTCCCAAAAATTGCACATGGAATTATTCTGCATCCTTTGCGGTAAGCGATGGATGATAAATAAGGAGACTAACGCTTTCGGACGATGGTTAGAACAAAAAGACAACGAACACGCAAAAGACTACAGTATTTCTTCCTAAATGGAAAAGTACATAAGGCAATAAAGTATTCTCGTGCAAGAGATGAAATGATTGCGTGGTGCTATCCTGATGGCAAAAAAGTTCTATATTCTTATAATTTAGTTGAGCGGAATATGGAAAATGCCTATAGCGTTAAAGACGCTGGAGTATTACTAAATAGGCATAAGGTTACAATTGAAGAATATATTTTGCAAGGTAAAATAAAAGCTCCTCAAAAAGTATATCCAATTAGTAATCCAGATAGTAAATGGTTTAAGTTTATGTTTAGCGAGTCTGATATATTAGATATACATCAGTTTATATTAGATCAGGGATATATTCGAGATTTACCATCAAGAACAGAATTGCAGGCTATTCTCAAACATAATTTAATATTGTATACTAAGACCAATGATGGTCGATTCGTACCTGTATGGAAGGCGGAATAATGGAAACAAGAGTTAAGGTAGACCTTTCGTTTACTCGCAATCTTGGTAATTATGAGAGTATTAAGATTGGCATAGGCATTGAAGATTGGGTTCGTGAAGGAGAGACTGCAAATACTGCTACAGAGCGTGTGTACAAATTTGTAGAAGATAAGCTAATTGAGAAAACTCGTGAGGTTGAAGAGGAACTAAAGAGTGGCAAATGAGAAGCAGCCTTACGTCCTAATAGGGCTATACGAATCTTTATATAAAGAGAAGTATAACAAGCGTCCACGAATTAATAAGTTTAGGGAGAAGTGGGCTATGCAAGATGTCATAGATAGTGTAGGATATGATAGGGCTCAGGAGCTCTTGGTTTATTATTTTAAAACTAATAAATCTGGACATCCTCTTAGTTTCTTTTTCTATAATTTTGATAGAATAGATTTCCTGAAGAAAGAAATTGATAAGGATAAAGAAAATCGTCGCATATTGCGAGAGGCTACAAAGAAGATGGTGGAGGGCGAAGAGTGAATACAGAAGCAGAACTAATATCTGCCGTATGCAAGAATAAAGATATCAGCACACTTCTTGCAGATAATGTTGATGAGATTTTTACATCTCATGGCGATATCTGGCATAGCCTAAAAACATACTATTATAAATTTAAAGCAGTTCCAGAAGTCGGTGTTCTCATGGAGCGACACAAAGACTTTGAGCCAGTAGAAACAAAAGCCCAAACTGGGTATTACTTAGATAAACTTAAGAATGAGTTTCTTACTAATAAATTGAAGTCTATCATTATCCATTCAGGCTCATCTCTTAAAGAAGATGCCGCCTCTCGTGTATTGGCAGATATGCAGTCCAAGCTTGCTAGCCTTTCTAAGTTTACAAATAATGTTAGGGATATTGACGTTATAGATTTAGAAGCAGCAGAGAATCACTTTCTTGCTGTAAAAGATAGATCCGCAGCGATGGGCGGCAGTCCAGGTATCCTCACAGGCTTTGATGCTATTGATAAAGCATATCCAACAGGAATGGCTCCAGGACATTTGATTGTTGCAATTGGTTGGCCAGGTCGTGGTAAAACTTGGTTTACATCCTATCTAGCGTGTAAGGCGTGGGAGCAAGGATTCAAGCCTATGATTATCTCTCTTGAAATGTCTCCAGAAAATATGCGTGACCGAATCTATACAATGCTTGGCTCTGGCTTATTCCGTGCCAGCGATTTGTCTAAGGGCGATATTAATATAGATGACTTCAGATCTTGGGGTAAAAAGAAGTTTGAAGGCAAAAATAGTTTTATTCTTATTTCAAATGAGGGTGCAGGAGACATAACACCTGCAACAGTACAAGGCAAAATAGATCAGCACAAGCCAGACCTAGTTATCTTGGACTACCACCAGCTATTTAATGACAATAAGCGCAGTCAGTCTGAAGTAGAGCGCAACCGTAACATATCTCGTGAGTTTAAGCTTCTTGCGGTGTCAAATAACATTCCAGTTATTGATATTACTGCTGCAACAGCAGACGATGTTTCTGATCAAGATGAGCCACCTATGATGTCACAAGTAGCATGGTCTAAAGCAATTGAGTATGATGCTGATATGGCTATGGCTATTCATAGATATCCAGGAACCAATATGATTGAAGTCGTATCAAGAAAGAATCGTCACGGTCACGAATTTGATTTCTATCTTGACTGGGATATAAATAGAGGTATCATTACTCCTATTTATGAAAATCTACCAGACTTAAAAGGCAATGACTCATAAAACAATTAAGAGGTTTCAAGTAAGTGTAGAGTTTTTAGACGACTCTGACATGATTAAAATTAAACATCAGTATGAAAGCTTGCTTACTCAAAAAATGAGAGGGCAGGGATACGTCAGGGTACTTGACATAGACCCAGCTTTTTCTGTAGAATTCACAGGCGAGACATGGAAGTTCTTAATGACTATCCATGGAGTTTATGTAGGAAAGAAGAAAGCATGGCAGTTAGAGGGTTGGACTCAAGGAAAGTTGATACCAAGACATACACCCCAGCACACGTTAAGTCAGTAATTAAATCTTTAGGACTTGATATTGTTGGAGAAACTGGTAACGACTTCCTATGCTATTGCCCATTTCATTCTAATAGACATACCTCAAGCTTCAGCGTAAGCCGTGAGAAGGGTGCGTATATATGCTTCAATCCATCTTGCGGAGAAGCTGGAACCTTACAAGAGTTAGTAAAAAAAGTTTTAAAGAAAAATGAATTCGAATCATTGAGATATATTGCCTCAAAAGAAGCGGAGTCTGTAGAAAATTTTGACGAAGTGTTGAAGGATATGTTTGAGGAAAAGCCAGATTTTGTAGAGTTCCCTCAAGAAACTTTAGACCAACTATATAACAATTTAGGCTCTAATCCACATGCTCAAGAATACTTTAGGCATCGTGGGATACAAGATGATGCTATGCATTATTTCAAACTAGGGTATTCTGCTAATATGGGAATGGTTATTGTTCCTGTTCATTCTCCAGATGGATTACCAGTAGGACTCGTAGGCAGATCCATATCAGAAAAAAGATTTAAAAACAGTAACAACCTGCCACGCAGCAAAACTATGTTTAATATTCATCGTGCTAAAAAAGTAGGAGGCCAGGTAATTGTAGTTGAATCTACATTTGACGCAATTCGTGTTCATCAAGCAGGGTTTCCAAATGTGGTTGCTTCTCTTGGCGGACATATATCGCATGACAATTTAAATTTGCTCAACAGATACTTTAATCGTATTATTCTTATGACTGATGCAGACTTAGCAGGGCGGGAATTAGGAATGACAATTGCTAATAAACTTCGCAATAAAGACATCTTGTGGGCTTCGCACAGTTATGGTAAGATATATCCTAACAATGCAAAAGATGCAGGCGATATGACTGATGAAGAAATTGTAACCTGTATTAAGAATGCTGTATCCGACATCGAATACAGAACTTGGAATCCATGATATAATGGCAAAACAGACAGATCTATACTGTCAACTATAAGGAGAAATATAAATGGGTATCGTAAAAGGACTAAAAGGCTTGAATGCAGTTATGGACAAGCCACAGTCAAATTCAGAAGGTAGCAAGGCTCGTTGGGTTAAATTGGAAGATGGAGAAAGCGTAAAGATTCGTTTCCTTCAGGAGCTAGATCCAGATTCACCAACATATAATGACAAGCTTGGACTGGGCTTTATTGCAGTCGAACATACAAATCCGAAAGACTATCGCCGTAAGGCTCTGTGCTCAATGGATGATCAGGGCAAGTGCCATGGTTGCGAGCAACACCGTAAAGACTATAAAGCAGGATGGAAGGGTCGTTCACGACTATACATCAATGTTCTTGTTGATGATGGCAAAGAAGATCCGTATGTTGCAATTCTTTCACAGGGCTCAAGCGGTAAAACCGTAACCCCTACACTAATTGAATATGCTGGAGAAATGGGTTCAATCACAAATCTCATGTGGCGTATTAAGCGTACTGGAACAAAGACAGACACCAGTTACACAATCATCCCTCTTGGTAAGGATGAAAATCCATTTGATGCATCATCATTGGAATTGTATAAGCTTGAGGAAACAGCAGTTCGTGACCTTCCTTATACAGAGCAGGAAGCTTTCTTTAATGGAGAAGGCGGAAACGCAGAATCTGATTCTGCAACGTCCAGCGATAATATCTGGGCATAACTAATACAAAGGCGGAGAGTTAATGTCATTCACACATTTACATGTGCATTCATATTATTCATTAATGGATGGCCTTAACTCTCCTGCCGAATTAGCGCAGGCAGCAAAGGATGCTGGTCAAACAGCATTAGCAATTACAGACCACGGAACTCTTGCATCACATCGTGATATGCAGATAGCATGTAAAGAAATAGGAATTAAACCAATACTTGGGGTTGAGGCATACATATCCCCCACAGATAGATTTGATCGTTCATCTAAAACAGATAAGTCTATTCAGGCCTATAATCACATTATTCTTCTGGCAAAAAATCAGACTGGTCTTAATAATATTCATACACTACAGGAATTGGCATGGAACGAAGGCTTTTATCATAAGCCACGTATTGATAGAGAGATATTAAAAGAATATGCAGAAGACATTATCGTACTTACTGGATGCCTCAATGGGCTTATTAGTAAGTGTATCGATAATGAGACGTTATCGTGACTGGGAAAC
>OGVZ01000121.1_pt1 | contig 12250 bp, 10 predicted proteins | sample 1575881 | NCBI WGS metagenome assembly OGVZ01 (sample SAMN07581520, study PRJEB24739) | freshwater metagenome | place: Singapore | collected 2015-01
CCCAGTCACGATATCAGTATTGCAGAATTTTTCGGAAATGTTACTGTAGGAATGAATTTGTGTGGAGAGACTTCAGGAGCATTGGCTACAGTATCTTCGACTGAATTAGTCAGTGATGATAATGGAAGTCTGATTGGTGCATTCTTTATTCCAAATCCAGATGAAGGTGGAGTTACATTCGAAACTGGAAGTACCACTGCAAAGGTAGTTTCATCAGATTCTTCAAGTTCAGCAGAAGCAAACTTTACTTCTGAAGGGGAACAAATTACTGTAACAAGAATAACTTATGCAGACCCATTGGCACAGACATTCAATGTCCCAGAGGAAAGTGGAGTATTTATAACTTCCGTTGATATCTTCTTTGGATCTAAAGATGATACTATTCCAGTAGAACTTCAAATTAGAGAGGTATCTTCAGGAATTCCAGGTGGTCCTGATAAAATTGTGGGTTCATTATCAAAAGTATTAAATCCAAGTGAAGTTAATATTAGTGCAAATGGAACTGTTGCTACTAACTTCAAGTTTGATGATTTAACATTACTAGAAGGTGGAAGAGAATATGCAATTGTTCTTATATCAGATAGTGATTCTTATAATGTTTGGGTATCAAGAGTTGGTCAGGTAGAAATCTCTACTGCTGCACTTCCAGAAATACAAAAAGTAATCATAGGAAAGCAACCATCACTTGGTTCAATCTTTAAGTCACAGAATGGAACAACTTGGACTCCAACACAAGAAGAAGACCTGAAATTTACATTAAACAGAGCAGAGTTTTCCAAGTCTGGAGGAACAGCATTCCTTACAAATACGATTCTTCCAACACAAGCAATTCAAAATAAACTTCCATCAAATCCAATAGCAACATTATCTACTTCTGCTCCATCTCCATATAACAATGGTCGTCATATTTTAGTGAATCATCCAAATCACGGAATGTATTCTGAAAATAATAAAGTAACCATTTCTGGAATTGAACCAGATTCATTGGCAGTTAAATTAACTGCAGCACTTACTAAAGAGTCAAGTGGTCCTATTGAACTTTCTTCAGGTTCAGGATTTGATACTTTTGGCGGAATTCCTGTTGAACCAGCAAACCCTGGATATATTAAAATCAATGATGAAATTATTTCCTATGAAGACGCATCTGGCAGTCAATTGACAGGAATTTCTAGAGGTTTATTTGGAACAGTTGCAGCAATTCACTCAATCAATTCAAAAGTTCAAAAGTATGAGTTTAATGGAATTTCACTGACTGAAATAAACAAAACATTTAATTCCATCATTGACCCATCAATAGATAATTACTACGTTCAAATTTCTGATTCTGGTCCAATTTTTGAGTCTGACAAATTTGGAGGTGGTCCTAATGCTTATGCCACAAAGAACATTCAATTTGGAATGTTAGAATTTTCAGATGACTTTGTTTCCAAGTACGCATCAACATCAGTATTGTCTTCAGTAAGAACTGTTTATTCAACTAGTGTAGATGGTTCAGAAACATCATTTGGAGATTCTGGATTTGAAAGTGTATCAATCAATGGTCAAAATAGATTTAAGACCCCAAGAATGGTATGCTCAAGAGTGAATGAATTAGAATATCTTCCTTCATCACAGTTTATTAATAGAAAGTCATTTACAGTTCAATTGAATTTAGACACTTCAGATTCTTATCTGTCTCCAATCATTAATTTGGATTCTGCTTCAGTGTTTGCAGAAAACTATAGAATTGACAAACCAATCACATCATATCCAAATGATTCTAGAATAAATTCAAACGTAGATGACCCCAACTCCTTCATTTATGTTTCCAAGAGAATTAATTTAACTGAATCTGCAACATCATTAAAAGTGATACATTCTGCTTATAGACATTCAAGTTCTGACATCAGAGTTCTTTATAAAGTATTTGATGACAATTCTCCAGATAATGATCAAGTATGGCAACTTTTCCCAGGATATTCTAATTTAGATATTAATGGAAACATAATCAATCCCAAGAATAATAATGGAACATCCGATGAATTTGTGCCAGAAAGTTTAGACAATGAATATCGTGATTATACATATAGCATTGATGATTTGGCACAATTTACTTCCTTTGCAATTAAAGTAGTTGGAACAACAACAAATCAATCATATACTCCAATTATAAAAGACCTCCGAGTGATTGCACTGAAATGACACAAAGGTATGCTAAAGTTGAAGGGTATCCAAATCTAATTCGTGATTTGGATACCAATGCAATAATTAATACAGATTCTATTGAATCCGTCAATTATGATCGTAGTAGAAATTTGAGAAAAAAGAAGGAAGAAGAACTGAATCATATTAAGTCTGATATTGATGATATGAAATCTTCAATTCAAGAAATTAAATTACTACTAAAGGAGATCTTAAGTGGAACCTGACAAACTGGAACTTCAAAGTATATCAAAATTATTTGAATACGAAAGAATCTCAAGAGAAATAGAAAATTGTTCTGATTTGGATGAATTGAAAAATTTATGTAAATGTTATGTAAAACTTTATTTTTCTCTTGAGGAAATGATACAAAATCTTAATTTAATGCCGATAGAATAAATAACTAAAAAGTGTTTGAATAATGGCAAAACCAGCATCAAGACAACAATTAATTGATTATTGCTTAAGAAAACTTGGTGCTCCTGTTTTGGAAATTAACGTTGCAGAAGAACAACTTGAGGATTTAGTTGATGATGCTCTGCAATATTTCCAAGAAAGGCACTTTGATGGTGTCGAAAAAATGTTTCTTAAGTATAAACTTACTCAAGAAGACAAAGATAGAGGACGTGCTAGAGGTGGTGAGTCTTCTGCAGGAATTGTAACGACCTTTGGAACATCTGGAATCGGAACATTTGGATGGGAAGAAAATAGTAATTATATACCAGTTCCAGAAACTGTAATTGGTGTCGAAAGAGTATTTAAACTTGATAATAGAACAATATCATCTAACTTATTCAATGTAAATTATCAGTTATTTTTAAATGATATTTACTGGTTTAGTTCTACTGAACTTTTAAACTATTTTGTAACTAAAAGATATCTTGAGGATATTGATTGGATCGTAAATCCAGAAAGAAGAATTAGATTTAATAAAAGGCAAGATAGATTATACTTGGATACTAGTTGGGATACTTTGCAAGTAGATGATTATCTACTGATAGAATGTTACAGAGTTTTGGATCCTAATGATTATACTAAAGTATGGAATGATTCATTCCTAAAAATATATCTAACAGCATTAATTAAAAAGCAATGGGGACAAAACTTAATTAAGTTCCAAGGTGTAAAACTTCCTGGTGGCATAGAACTTAATGGGAGACAGATATATGATGATGCCCTGAAAGATCTTCAGGACATTCAAGATAGAATGATGTTAGAGTTTGAATTACCTCCAATGGATCTCATAGGATAATATGTTAAATTCATTTTTTCTTCAGGGGTCTAGTACAGAGCAGGGACTAGTCCAGGATTTAATCAACGAACAATTAAAAATCTACGGAGTAGATGTCTATTATCTTCCTAGACAAATTTTTTCTGAAGGAAAGGTAATTCGAGATGTAATCTACTCTAAATTTCAAAGTGCTTTTCCGATTGAAGCATACATTATGAACTATGAGGGATTTGATGCCAATAGTGTTTTAATGAGTAAATTTGGTGTTAAAGTAACTGATGAAATGACTTTGATAATCTCAAAGGAAAGATTTGAACTTTATATTTCGGAATTAATGAAGAGTATTCCAAATGTAAAAAATTCGTTGAGACCCAATGAAGGAGATTTAATCTATGTTCCAATGAGTGATAGTTTATTGGAAATTAAATATACAGAAAACAGGAAACCATTTTATCAATTGCAAAAAAATTATGTTTATGAATTGAGATGTGAAGTCTATGAAATTGAGGACGATGAAATTCGCACTGGCATTGAAGATATAGATTATCAGTTAAAGGATTTAGGATATACTGCAGTATTGACTCTTTCTGGGATTGGAGTTACTGCTACTGCACAAACATCTTTAACTAATGGAGGAATTCAGAAGATAGATATTATTGATGGTGGATATGGATATAAATCAACTCCAACTATAATTATTGAAGACCCAGTATCTGGAACTCAAGCACAAGCAATTGGAATAATGACCGAAAAAAGGTCATTATTACTGAAGAAGAGTTTAAAAGAAATTTATTTAACGAATCCAGGTTCTGGATATACTTCTACTGACCTACCTAGTATATCATTTTTTGGGGGAGGAGGACATCAAATAAAAGTCGTCCCTACAATATCTGATTATGGAAATATAGGAATAGTAACAATTACATCTCCAGGTTCTGGTTATACATCAGCACCAATAGTTACATTCTCATCTCCACCAGCAGTTTCTGCACCTTCTGCGATAGTAGAAACTACAGTAGAAGATAACTTTTCTTATCCTGGTAGTTTTGATTCTAATAATAATACTTTCGACCAAAGTAATTTAACATTTGACTCTGGGTATTAAATAAATACTTAAAAGAACCATTTTAGAGATGTCAAGGCAATCAATAGGGATTGGAACTATTTCCAATGATGGAACTGGGGATACCTTAAGAACAGGTGGCAATAAAATAAACGCTAACTTTGCAGAAATTTATAATTTTCTTGGAGATGGAACTAATTTAAATGGTTCATTTGGAACTCAAGGTATTCAAGGAATTACTGGAACAGGAACTCAAGGCATTCAAGGAATTCAAGGTACTACTGGTTCTCAAGGTACTACTGGTTCTCAAGGTACTACTGGTTCTCAAGGTATTCAAGGAATTACTGGAACAGGAATTCAGGGTATTCAAGGTCTAGATGGAGCATCTGCTTCTCAAGGAATTCAAGGAATTCAAGGAATTGCTGGTACTGGAGGTGGAGGAGAATCATATTGGTCTCAAACAGCAGCAGGAATTCATACTCTTTCCAGTGTTGGCATAGGAACCACAAATCCAACAAGTGCTCTTACAGTAAAAGGAAACACTTCTCTTGAAACATTGAATGTTTCTGGTATTGCAACAATTTCTGGAGATGGAACTAATGCTTATTTTAGTTATGGTAGTTCTAATGCATATACAAATTTTGTAACAACATATAATGTATCTCAAGTAGGAGGAGTTCCACTTATATCTGCAGATGCAAATGGTGCTACATTATCAGCAGATACAACATTAAATGCTGCATATTGGAGAATAAGAACTTTACCAACTGGTGCAGAAGTTAATGGTGCTTTAAATGTTTCTGGTATTTCTACTCTCAACTCAAATGTATCAGTAGGTGGAACTATCAGTGTTGATGGTGGAGTAAAGTTAGCCACAAATAATGCAACAATTGTAGGAACCTCTGGAACTGCTGGAGAAATCAAACAAATTGCTGGTGCTCCATTCTATTATGATGGAAGTGCTTGGAGAGAGTTTGTTCTTTCAAGTGGAACCACAGTTACTGTTCCAGCAGATACTGAATGGGATAATGTTGTTTTCAGAGCAACCTTTGATACTGACTTTACTGATGCAAAGTTTGGAGCAACTCCAGTTTATGTAAGTGCTGGTTCCACTATTGCAGGTGCTGCAGTTAAAATTGGAACAGGTGCTTTTAGAAATGATGGAAGTATTACTGGTGCTGGAGTATCTTATGCGTATAGAAGTGATTATGACTTCACTGGTTCTTGGACTATTGAGTTTTGGATTTATCACGATAGTTTTCCAGCACAAGGATATTATACAAGTTTAGTATCCCAGGTTTCAACTGCTAGTAGTATTGGAAATTGGGCTTTTGGTTTGGTTTATAATGGTAGTGATATTAGTTGGTTATGGAATAATGAAAATGGTACTCAAACTACTATAAATCAAGCAGGAAATTCAACCTTCACTAACTCATATTTGGATAAATGGGTACATTATGCACTTGTTAGAGAAGGTGATAATGGATCTATACACTTCTATGTGAATGGTACTGAAACTTCATATACTTATGCCGATCAACTAATTGATAATGATATTCTTCATATAAATGGTGCAGGGTTAGTTTTTGGTGCTGGATTTGGACAATCCATTCCAGTAATTAATAATAATACTTACAACACATATAGTATTGATGCTATCTTTGATGATGTAAGAATTTCTTGTGGTGTTGGAACTGCTGGACAAAGATATACTTCTAATAATTCATATCTCACACAAAACTTCACTCCACCAACAACTGCTCTTCCAACTACTGGAACACTTTCATCTTATGTTCAACCACCAGGAGATAAGTATGGTGAAATCACTTTGGGTGGATCACCAACCTGGAGAGGGACCTCTGGTGTGACTGTATCTCAACAGTCTAGTGGCAATTATCGTGTAAGTTTTGCAAGTACATACACAAATGCTAATGATTACTTTGTATTAACTCAAGCAATGGATCAAGGATTTGCTTCTTATGTTGGTGTTGCTAGATCCACAACTCACGTTGATTTTGCAATAAACAAAGAAAGTGATAGTACTGCAGTGAATACTGGGTCACTTGCAGTTCAAATTAAAAATCACATTTAATGTGATATAGGTGCCCTGTAATAAATAAAGTATCAACTAGTCAATACTATGAGGACAGTCCCTGGATCAGGTGCCATATTATCACCTACATTTAATAGTGAATATGGAGTATCCTCAATTCAAGTTATTAATGGAGGATCTGGATATGCATCTACAGATCCTCCAAAAATTTCAATAAACAATACAAAAACTCCAATTGAGGAAGGAATATTCTTCCCTGTAATTGTAGGAGGATCAATTCAATCAATAACAATTCTTGACCCTGGAGTTGGATATTATCCCATTTCTGCTGGTATTACTGCCACTGGAATTTCTAGGATTAATGAGTCTGGTCAAGTTTCCTCAATACTAATCACAAACTCTGGTTTTGGTTATACAGTTGCTCCTACAATTACTATAGGAGCAGGTTCAACCATATCCTCTGGCAATTTTATATTTGGAGAAACTGTTACTTCATCGATAACTGGAGTTACAGGAATTGTTCAAAGTTGGGATGCTAGCACAAGTAAGTTAAAGATATCTGGAATAGGAACTGACTTTATAGTTGGAGAAACAATTACTGGCAGTTCATCTAATGCCACTTATGTAATTCAAAAATACGATACTCCATCTTCATCAACATTATATGATGACAATAAAACAATTGAAGAAGAAGCAGATGATATCATAGATTTCACTGAAATAAACCCCTTTGGGGAAGTTTAATTACTACATAATATAGTTAAAGGTAAATTAAAATGCTTGGGGATTATTTTTACAATAAGTGCATTCATAAAACTGTAGTTGCTTTTGGAACACTTTTTAACAACATCACAATAAAGCACGCAGATTCAAATGATTCACCTTTAACTACCCTGAAGGTTCCTTTGTCATATGGACCAATTCAAAAGTTTTTATCTAGGATTGAACAATCACCAGATGGAAATCGTCGAGTAGCAACTACTCTCCCAAGAATGTCATTTGAAATGACATCGTTAGATTATGCTCCAGCAAGAAAATCATCAACAGTTCAAACCTTCAAGGGAACAAGTGTTCAAGACGGGACGGAAATAAAAAATATCTATATGCCAGTTCCATATGATATTGGATTTGAATTAAATATTGTATCTAAAATACAAGATGATTGCCTTCAAATCATCGAGCAAATCATTCCATTTTTTCAACCATCATTTAATGTGAGTGTGAATTTAATCCCAGAGATTCGTGAAGTTAAAGATATTCCAGTAGTCTTAAATCGTATTAATTTTAGAGATACTTACGAAGAAGATTTTAAGCAAAGAAGATTAATCTATTACACTCTTACCTTTACAGCAAAGACTTATATCTTCAATCAGATTCCAGATGATTCAAATGGTCTGATTAAGAAGGTCATAGTAGATTATGCTACAGATGCTCTTCTAAATGCAAAACGAGAAGTAAGATATACGGTTACTCCAAAGGCACTCAAGGATTATAATGATGATGGAGTAATTAATTCTCAAGATGATCCTTTAATTGAATATGGAGATGACTTTGGATTTAATAGACAAATAGAAGATTTTTCAGACTTCAAAGAATATAGTGATTCTCAAGGTATTGATGTGGATGTATGAGTATGAATGAAAGTAAATTTAGTGAGATTGAAAAGTCTCTAAATATAGAAACTGATTTATCACCTGTTGAACCTGTGGAATCTAAAATTGTAGAAATCCCTGATGACCCCAGGAAGGATTATGAATATACAAGAGCAAATTTATATAACCTGATTGAGAAGGGTCAAGAGGCAATTAATGGTATATTAGAAGTTGCTCAAAGTTCAGATCATCCCAGAGCATATGAAGTTGCTGGTCAATTAATTAAATCAGTGGGAGATGTGAGTGATAAATTATTAGATCTCCAAAAGAAAATGAAAGACCTTGATGCTCCCACTAAAGGTGGTCCTACAACAGTGAATAATGCACTCTTTGTTGGTTCTACTGCAGAGTTGTCAAAACTCATAAAACAAGGTCTTCTAAATAATACTGAAGAGTAGTATTTGAAATGAAAGATCCAAAAGGTCCTACACGTTCTTACAAAACAGTTCAGGAGATTGCTAAAAAGCATAAAGTTCCTGCTGAACATATTCAGAAACAACTTGAAATGGGAACAAAGGTAGAATTTGAACATACTACAAGTAGAAAGAATGCAGAAATTACTGCACTTCAGCATTTGGATGAATTTCCAGATTACTATACAAGACTGAAAAAGATGGAAAAGAAAAAATCTTCAGTAAAAGAATCTTTAGATAATAATAGAGAACTTCTTGCAGGAAGAAGATATTGTCTATTATGCAACAAACACGAAACAGAATCTCAATGTTCTTGGGGTCCTGCTATGTGGAGAAAGTATAGTATTGCTTCAGTTCATCCAGCAAATGAATCTTACGTTGCAGAAGACCATAAGGAAATTGCAAGTGGTAAGAAGAAAGATGATGAAGGATATATGGCAAGAATTGAATTTGATCAAATTGAAAGATCTATTAATATATTAAGAAGACTAGTTAAATCACCTAAACAACAACTTCCCGCTTGGGTTCAATCAAAAATCACTAGAGCAGCAGACTTTATTGATACTGCAGCAGAGTATATGTCTAGTGATGAAGAGGTGAGTGAAGGAAAAACTTTCGATCAATTCATAACTGAAGTTGCAGCGTGGCAAAGAAAAGAAGGTAAAAATCCTGAAGGTGGTCTAAATGCTAAGGGTAGAGCATCTGCTAAAGCACAAGGACATAATTTAAAACCACCAGTTACAACTCCACCATCAGAATTAAATCCAGATTCAGAAGCATATAAAAGAAGAAGTTCATTTTGTGCAAGAATGGGAGGAATGCCTGGTCCTATGAAAGATGAGAAAGGTCGTCCAACAAGAAAAGCATTAGCATTAAGTAAGTGGAATTGTTGATAATTTATGAGTCAGAATGTTTATCTTGGAAATCCTTTACTTAAAAAGGCAAATACACAAATTGAATTTACTGCCGAACAGGTAGATGAATTTATAAAATGCAAAAAGAATCCTGTCTATTTTGCAAAGAATTATATTAAGATCGTTACTCTTGATCACGGTCTTCAGCAATTTAAACCATATTACTTTCAAGAAAAGTTAATTAACAATTTCCATAGTAATAGATTTAACATCTGCAAAATGCCTAGGCAGACAGGTAAATCTACTACTGTGGTTTCTTATTTGCTGCATTATGCGTTATTTAACGATAATGTAAATATTGCAATTCTTGCTAACAAGGCATCCACTGCTAGGGACCTTTTGCAGAGATTGCAAACTGCATACGAAAACCTCCCCAAGTGGTTGCAGCAGGGCATCCTTGCGTGGAATAGGGGTTCTATGGAACTGGAGAACGGTTCGAAGATTCTTGCTGCCTCAACGTCAGCATCTGCAGTTAGAGGTGGTTCATATAGTATCATCTTCTTGGACGAGTTTGCGTTCGTTCAGAATCACCTCGCAGATGATTTCTTCGCATCAGTGTATCCTACCATTTCTTCTGGTCAATCCACTAAAGTTATTATTGTATCTACTCCACACGGTATGAATCACTTCTACCGTCTTTGGCACGATGCAGAGAAGGGTAAAAATGAATATGTGCCAACTGAAGTTCATTGGTCAGAAGTTCCAGGAAGAGATGATAAGTGGAAAGCACAGACTATTGCTAATACTTCTGAACAACAATTCAAAATTGAGTTTGAATGCGAATTCCTAGGTTCTGTTGATACATTAATTGCACCCAGCAAATTGAAAAGTCTTGTATATGATAATCCAATAAAGAGAAATAAAGGATTAGATATATACGAAGAGTCCAGACCAGATAGAGATTATGTAATCACTGTTGATGTTGCGAGAGGTGTTGGAAATGATTATTCTGCCTTTGTTGTTTTTGATATAACTGCATTTCCACATAAAATAGTAGCAAAGTATAGAAATAATGAAATCAAACCAATGCTATTTCCCAGCGTTATTTACGAGGTCTCTAAAGCGTACAATAATGCTTTTGTCCTTTGCGAAGTCAATGACGTAGGAGACCAAGTAGCTTCAATCTTAAATTATGATTTAGAGTATCAAAATGTATTGATGTGTTCTATGAGAGGTAGAGCAGGTCAGATTGTCGGACAAGGTTTCTCTGGTAAAAAGACTCAATTAGGTCTCAAGATGTCCAAAACAGTTAAGAAGATTGGATGTCTGAATTTGAAGACAATGATTGAGGAAGATAAACTCATATTCAATGATTATGAAATTATTAGTGAATTAACAACTTTTATTCAAAAGCATAATTCATTTGAAGCAGAAGATGGTTGTAATGACGATTTGGCAATGTGTCTTGTCATTTATGCTTGGTTAGTTGCACAGGATTACTTTAAGGAACTTACTGACCAAGATGTTAGGAAAAGACTATATGATGAACAAAAGAATCAAATAGAGCAGGATATGGCACCATTCGGGTTTATATTAACTGGAATTGATGATGAAACTCAATTCACAGATTCTGATGGGGATTTATGGAAAGTTGATGAATATGGAGATAGGTCCTTTATGTGGGAATACAGGTAAAAGGAGAAATTTATAAATACTTTTAGATAAAAATGAAGCAGTTAGAGGAGTCAAAATGGCTTTAAGCTTATCATCTCCAGGTATTTCAGTTAGAGAAGTAGATTTAACTAGAGGTTCAGTTAATGCAACTTCCCCTTTAGCAGCTGGAATTGCAGCACCTTTTGAAAGAGGTCCAGTAGAAGAAGTAGTTACTATCAGAAATGAAAATGATTTAGTAAATATTTTCGGATCACCTTCAAAAAATAATTACCAGTATGAATCTTGGTATTCAGCATCAAATTTCTTATCATACGGTGGAACTTTAAAAGTTGTAAGAGCAGATTCTGATAACTTAAAAAATTCAAATGCTGCAGTAGGAGCAGCATCAACCGAAATTAAGATTAAGAATTTTGAAAACTATCAGAACACACTCTCAACTGGATCATACTGGATTTCAAAAAATCCAGGATACTGGGCAGATGGAATTAAAGTATGTGTAATTGATAACTTTGCAGACCAGACTATTGCTGGTGTTAGTACTTCTGGTATTTCAGTTGGTGCGGGAATTACCCAAACAATCACTGGAGGACACCTAAAAGGAATCGTTTCTGGAGTTGGAAGTTCTGAATTCTATGTTAAAGTAACCAATAAAGTAATTGGTGGAACCGAGACTGATCAGGATTATACCGAAAGAGGAACATATTCATTTACTACATCTGCCCCACTATACATCAATGGAGCACTTGGAATTGGTATTACTGCAGTAACAATTGCTCGTGCAGGATTAAGTACATTTTCTGCTGCTTCAGTTGGATCTGGACAAACTCTAACCACACTGAATGTAGATGGAACTGCCACAGTTGATATGGCAGGTTCTAGTGTTTTTGCATCTGGAAACACTACTTTATATGTTCAAAGTAGCACAGGAATTACAACTGCAAAATTCCTTCTGATTGATTCTGAAATTTTAGATGTAACTCTTGTATCTGGAACTACAATCACAGTATCCAGAGGTCAATTTGGAACTCAAGCAGCAGATCATGATGATGGATCTACTATTAAGATTTTAACATCATTGCCTGCCGATGTAACTGTATCAGCTGGAATTAACTCTACTGCCACTTCACTG
>OGVZ01000122.1_pt1 | contig 12194 bp, 13 predicted proteins | sample 1575881 | NCBI WGS metagenome assembly OGVZ01 (sample SAMN07581520, study PRJEB24739) | freshwater metagenome | place: Singapore | collected 2015-01
GTTTCCCAGTCACGATACCATACCTATTGATTGAATCACTTTTTCGGGCTCATCAATCAATAGTGCGTATCGTGCTCTCGGGTCGACGCCGAAATATGCAGACTCCTTATCAGCGGGTCGATATCAGACCTGTCCTCATTAAGAATCTACTCCACATGCAACTGACTTACAGCGATGGTCAAAATATTTTATTTACAGAAGCACCACCGAGCAATTCTTCAATCGAAGTAAGAACATTTGCTCCATTTGCTGTTGCTGATTTAGCAAGAACATTGCAAGTATATACTAGAAGCGCAGTTGTAAATGTGCCATTGCGCCTCGGAGCACCGACAACATTAACAATCGTTGGTAGAACAGCCAATACCACCGTAGGAGTTTCATAATGGCTAATCGTATACCACTCGTTGTAGTATCTACAGAGCAATTAATTAAAGAATTGCCAGTTGGCGATGATTTAGATGCTGCTAATAGCAACATTGTTAACGCCCACAATATCACTGCTGGAAACGTTTCTACAACTAATCTCACAACGGTAAATATAGCGACCACTGGTAACGTTGGATTCGGCGTCTCAGTTCCAAATGCTAGAGTGCATATTGCTGGAACTACGATTCTAGAAGAAATTTTAGAAAAATCAAACGTCTCAGCAACAGCCATGGGCGCGAATGCTAACGTTGATATTCTTGACTGCGCAATTCATTTCTACACTGCAAACTCAACAGCCAATACAACTTTAAATATTCGTGGCAACACCACTGTAACATTAAACTCAGTTATGTCAACGAATCAAAGTTTGACAATCGCCTTTGTAGTCACTAATGGTGCAAGTGCATTTAGAGTTGGCAATGTGCAACTCGATGGCGCAAACACTACAATTAAATGGTCTGGCGGCAGCGCACCAACAGCATGCTCAAACTCAACAGAAGCCTATGCGTTCACAATTATTAAAACAGGCGCTGCTGCTCAGTATACTTTGTTAGGTTCTAAAACTCAATTCGCGTAAGGATTTGCTATGCCGATTTTAGGAACATTTGCTGGTGGCTCTGCTCGAGGATTCGGGAGATTTTTGAGTGTTGGTGGCGCTGGTGCTGTGGGAAACAATCAATATGTTGTAAGAACCTTCACATCATCAACAACTTGGACTGCACCAGCTGGCGTTACATCTATCGATTATCTCGTAGTTGCTGGCGGTGGCGGGACCACTAATGCTGGCATTAACGGTGGTGGCGGCGCAGGTGGATTTAGAACAGGAACAGGATTATCAGTAACTTCAGGAACAACATACACAGTAACAGTCGGTGGCGGTGGCAGCGCTGGCATACACGTAGGCAGAGGTGGCAACGGTTCAGATTCTGTTTTTTCCACTATTACATCTACTGGGGGTGGTGCTGGCGGATATAACGTCAATCCATACACTAATGGAGTAGATGGTGGTTCTGGTGGTGGCGGAGGAGGCGATGGTTCCTACGCTGGAGGGTCAGGAAATGTCCCTTCCGTAAGCCCTTCACAAGGCAACAATGGCGGTACTGGCGGTGGGTATAACAACGGCGGCGGCGGTGGTGGTGGCGCTGGTGCTGTTGGTGGTAATGCTACTCCTAATGGCGGTAATGGTGGTGCTGGATCTGCATCGACTATTTCTGGAACATCTGTAACTTATGCAGGTGGTGGTGGTGGTAGTGCAGGAGCAACACCTGGTGCCACAGGAGGCACTGGAGGCGCAGGTGGTGGTGGAAATGGATTTTTTAATCCTTCAACAGCGGCAACAGCAGGAACGGTAAATACTGGCGGCGGCGCAGGTGGCGGCGGCGCACCTCTTGGCAAAAGTGGCGGCTCTGGTATTGTAATCATTAAGTACCTTGCCGCAGAAGCAGCAGTCGGAACCGTTTATGTTTATACATCATCAGGAGAATTCATTGTACCTGCAGGTGTTACTGCTGTTGATTATCTCGTCGTTGCTGGTGGTGGAGGTGGTGGATTATCTGGTGGAGGTGGTGGAGCAGGTGGTTTTAGAACAGGAACTAGTTTATCTGTAACACCAGGAACAAATTATACTGTGACTGTTGGAGGTGGTGGAGCAGGTATACTTGGTGCACCTGCAGGCGCTTCAGTAAAAGGCGGTTCTGGAAGCAATTCTATTTTTAGTACAATTACTTCAACAGGTGGCGGCGGTGGTGGTTCATACAATGTTGACAGCGGAAATGGCGCGACTGGTGGATCAGGCGGCGGCGGTGGAAGTCCTGGAAATGGTGCATCTGGTAATACACCAGTAACTTCTCCATCACAAGGAAATAATGGTGGTAATGGTGTACCATTTGGTGGCAGTTACAGAGTTTGTGGTGGTGGCGGCGGAGCAGGTGCTACAGGCGGTGCTGGAAGTCCTGGTGTTGCTGGAAGTGGCGGAAATGGAACTGCATCTTCAATTACTGGAACATCTGTAACTTATGCTGGTGGTGGTGGTGGTCACGGCGAAGGCGGCGCACCAGGAAGTGGCGGCACAGGCGGCGGCGCAGCGGGAGCAAGCGGATATACAACAGCGCCGTCTGGGACTGCTAATACTGGCGGCGGTGGTGGTGGCACTCATGCTTTTTCCAATTCTGGCGCAGGCGGCTCAGGTATTGTTATTTTGAAGATCGCAGCATAAAGTTAAATAGGAATAGCAATGTCACAAACAATCGTAACAATTGATGTCGGTGGAACTGGTGGAAACACAGCACCAACAGCACGCGCAAATCTTGGTGTTCGACAATTTAATTTTGTCAACACTGGAACAGTGCAAGTGACAGTCACAGATACAACAACAGGAAATGCCAACGTTTCCTTCACAGCAGCAGACGCAGGATTCAATCCGTTTTTATTAGCAGGAATGTAAGATGCCAACAAATTATAAAGTATTAGGACAAGCAAACGGAACGACAGCTGTCTCGAATGTCTATACAGTTCCTGCAGCAACTCAAGCAGTCATCTCAACTGTTGTGATTGCGAATCGATCAAGTTCAAACGTAAACTATCGTATCGCAGTACAACCTGCAGGTGCAGCACTTTCAAATCAACATTACATTGCCTATGATTCTGTCGTTGCTGGCAATGACTCGATTGCATTGTCACTTGGCTTGACAATGGGAAACACTGACATTCTTTCTGTCAACGCATCATCAAATGTTCTTTCATTCAGTGTCTTTGGATCAGAAATCACCTAATGAGCACAAAGTCGTTTCAACAACAAACTTTGAGATTCACGACACGCTTGATGAACATGCGTGCGGCGATTATTCCTCCGCCAGGACAAGAAATTGTTGTTGAAACATTTGCGAACTCCACCACATGGACCTGTCCAACTGGAGTTTCTTCCGTTGAATACTTGGTTATTGCTGGCGGCGGTGGCGGTAGTGGGGGTAGAGGCGGCGGTGGCGCTGGCGGATTTAGAACAGGAACTGGATTAGCAGTAACTCCTGGAACCGCTTACACAATTACAGTAGGCAGTGGCGGTGCTGGCTCACCAAATTCAGCAAGAGCCTCTAACGGTTCTTCTTCTGTTTTTGATACTATTACTTCTACTGGCGGCGGTGGTGGCGGTGGTTATGATGGAACTCTTGCAACCGCAACAGGTCACGCTGGTGGATCAGGTGGTGGCGGTGGAGCATATGGAGGGTCTCCTAATACGTTAGGTCCAGGTGGAAGTGGAAATACTCCAAGCGTTTCTCCATCACAAGGCAACAATGGTGGAACTGCGAGTTCAGATTTTGCTACTTATACAAATGGTGGTGGTGGTGGTGGCGCAGGAGCAGTTGGCGGAAATGCATCAAATCCTAGTGGTGGTAATGGCGGAAATGGCACAAGTTCTTCAATTAGTGGATCATCAGTCACCTATGCTGGCGGAGGTGGTGGCGGAACAGAAGGTGGTGGAAGAAGCGCAGGAACTGGAGGAACAGGTGGTGGAGGCGCAGGCGGAGCACCTGGTGGAGCTGTTGCAGGCTCAACAAACACTGGCGGTGGTGGCGGCGGAACATCAGGAACAGGTGCAGCAGGCGGCAGCGGTATTGTTATTCTCAAATATACAAAAACAGTTTCATCATCTACAGATGCTGCAAACACTTGGGTCTTTAGATCCTCTGGCACTTGGACCGCACCAACTGGAACATCGAATGTTGATTATGTAATCGTTGGCGGTGGCGGAGGTGGTGGAGGACCTTATGCTCAAGGAAATGGTGGAGGCGGCGGTGGTGCTGGTGGATTCAGAACGGGAACTGGTTATGCGGTTACTGCTGGAAACACTTATACGATTACAATAGGCGCTGGTGGCGATGGAACGCCCGCACCATCGCTTTTAGCTGCATCTAATGGTTCTGCGTCATTATTTGCAAATTCAGCAAATACATCTGCAAATATCACTTCTGCTGGCGGAGGCGGAGGTTCAACTGCAGCAAGTCCAGGTTATATGGCTGGAAGAGATGGTGGTTCTGGTGGCGGCGCAGCTTCTCTTGGTGTTGGTGGCAGCGGAAATAGACCTGTAGTTACTCCATCACAAGGTAATAATGGCGGCAATGGTTCTAACGACGGACCAAATTATTCTGGAGGCGGCGGCGGAGGTGCTGGTGCATTTGGTTCCAATGGAACTAGAACGGCTGGAGGAAATGGAGGAAATGGACTCGCATCTTCACTTTCTGGCACTTCAACATTTTATGCTGGTGGCGGAGGCGGTGGTAAAACATACAGTGGTGGGACTATTGGCGCTGGCGGTAATGGTGGCGGTGGAGCTGGCGGTAATGCAGCTGCAGGAATAGCTGGCACTACTAATACTGGCGGCGGTGGCGGCGGTGGTGCATACAATTCACCAACTGGATATGCAGCTGGTGCAGCTGGTGGCAGTGGCATCGTCATTCTCAAAGCCTGGACAACAGCACGTGATGGAGTTCAAACATTTACATCGTCAGGATCATTTACAGTTCCATCAGGTGTCAGCACTGTTGATGTTCTTGTCGTTGCTGGTGGTGGCGGTGGCGGTGCAGGAACTGGTGGTGGTGGCGGCGGTGGCGGAATGCGCTATGCGACCAGATATCCTGTAGTTTCTGGTAATTCTTACACTGTAACTGTTGGTGCGGGTGGAAGCGGTGGCGCTGGTGGTGCTGCGAATGGTGGCGCAAACGGATCTAATTCTTTATTTGATACCATCACATCAAATGGTGGTGGTGGAGGCGGTGGTCACTCACAAGGACCTGCAGCTCCATATGGACCAATGGCAAAAGATGGTGGGTCTGGTGGCGGTGCTGGTGGTGGATCTACTGCACCTGGCGCTACCTCAGGAGGAACTGGAAATAGACCAGCAATTTCTCCATCTCAAGGATTTAATGGCGGATCATCAAATAATGGTGGTCCAGGATATGGTGCTGGTGGTGGCGGTGGTGCTGGTGCAGTTGGCGTCGATGGTAATCCAAGTTCTGGTGGAGCTGGCGGTAGCGGATCAACTACCACAATAACTGGCTCTTCTACCACATATGCTGGTGGTGGCGGTGGTGGAAATAATGCAAATTCAAACGGCGGTGCTGGTGGTGCTGGTGGCGGTGGTTCTGCCGCAAGCCCTGCAGGATCAGCAGGATCACCAAACACTGGTAGCGGTGGTGGCGGTGGTTGTTATGTTTCTAGTTATTCTGCAGGCGCTGCTGGCGGATCTGGTCTCGTCATCGTTCGCTGGCAAAACCCATCTCCGAATGCAAATATTGCTATCTTTACATCATCTGGATCATGGACTGCTCCAACAGGTGCAACACAGGTTGAGTATCTTGTCGTTGCTGGTGGTGGCGGAGGAGCAGGTGGAGGTGGTGGCGCTGGAGGTGTGCTCTATCATAGAGGTAAATCTATAACAGCTGGAAATACATACACAGTAACTGTTGGCGCTGGTGGAGCAGCTGGAACTAATTCAGTTGCAGGCACTAAAGGCAGTAATTCCGTTTTTGATCTTGCAACTGCTCTTGGCGGAGGAGGAGCTGGCGCTGATAATAGTAATGGTGGATCAGGTGGTTCTGGCGGTGGTGCTGGTGCAACGAGCACTGGAAATTATAGTGGAGGAACCGCAACACAAACTAGTAGCGATGGTGCAGCTGGATTTGGTAATAACGGAGGCGGATCTAATAATTCAACTAATCCATATCCTTCTGGCGGTGGAGGTGGTGCTGGTGCTGTTGGTGAAACAGTTCCAGCCAATGCCGCAACATCTGGAGCTGGTGGCGCAGGATTAAATGTTACCATAAGCGGAGTTGCTGTTGCTTACGCAGGTGGCGGTGGAGGAGGCAAAAGTAGTGCTCCTAACGGCGGCGCAGGTGGTGTCGGCGGCGGTGGTACAGCTGGTTCTAACGGAACTACAAACACTGGCGGAGGCGGTGGTGGCACTTCTTCTAGCGTTGTCGGCACTGGCGGCTCAGGAATTGTAATTCTCAAATGGTCTTAAACGGAAAATAAAATGACAACAAGAGTATCAATACCACTTGGCGGAACTGGATCAAATAACTTAACGATCTCAGTAAACGCATCTTCAGATGCCATGAGAATTACGCAGTTAGGCACTGGAAATGCATTTGTCATTGAAGATGAAACTAATCCTGATTCTACACCATTCCTTATCTCAAATACTGGTAACGTAGGTATCGGCATTTCAGATCCAATATCTTATTTTCATGCGAACGTTGGTTCTCAGAGAATGATATTGCAAACAAATTCAAATAGTGGTACCTCTCCATTAAATCTTTGGAATTCAAATACTGGGAACAGTGTTGGTTCTGGTATGGTGTTTTGTGCTGGTGGTGATGGTGTGACCACTGGATTTATTGGTGGAATTTCATCCAGAAAAATGGATGCAAATAACGGAAGAACAGTGCTTCGAGTTTTTACAGCAAATACAATTACACCTATTGCTGCTGGCTACGTGCCATTTTATCTTGACGGTGCAAATAATTCAAGTTTAGCGCATGTTGTGATGGATGGTAATGTTTTTATTGGTAGCACCACTGGCGGATCTACTACTGCTCAACCTAATGCAAATTTGCACGTGACTGGAACAATCATTGACACTCCAATCGTAACTATCACATCAAATGCAACATTCAATGAAAATGCTGCAGGTCGAGTTATTTTTGCAAACACGACAAACAATATCACTGTTACTATAGCAAATGGTTTTAGTTCAGGATTTACATACACAGTTATTCGCGGCAATACAGGCAACGTGACAATTGCTAACTCTGGTGTTACAAGATTAAATTCTGCGTCATATACTTCAATGAATATTGTTCAGTATGGAGCAGCAACTGTAGTGTATACTGCAACTAATCAAGTAATGGTATTCGGAGATTTTACATAATGAGTCTGTTGCATCGAAGAGCGCCAGGAGTTGGAAGTGTGCGTGCAGTGACAGTGACTTATGAGGTTTTAACTTTTAATCTCGTTGGAAGCGTAACTGCAACTAACAACGGAACAACTAGTGTTGATCTTGTAAAAGCAAGCGGAAGTTCAACATGGGGATCTGATTCTGCATATACATCAACTGGTTGGACTGCACCTGTAACACTTGAATTTAATAAACTTGCTGATCCTGGCGGTGGTGATAATGGCGTTTCTTATGCTATGATTTCATTAAATGAAGATCCGACGACAAATTCAAATTACGATACATTAGATTATGGCGGATATCCTTATATCCAAAGTTATTATATTATCTATAATAATGGAGCTGGTATTAATACTGGCATTTCTTGGAGCAATGCAAATAAATTTTATTTTTCATATGCAACAAATGGTTATCTTTATCAATATAATGGATCTACTTTATTATACTCAGTTAACTGGGGAACAGGTAAAACATTATACATAGACAGTGCATTTTATTCTGTAAATAGCACTTATTCGAAATTTTCGAATGTTAGATTAACTAGAAAAGTGTGGAATGGAACTGCTTATACTTAACACGAAATAGACAAATGCCAATATACTCATCCGCAGTCGTAACACAAACTCAAGACGCTTTATCAGTAGCGCAAGCTGGTTATGATCTAGCAAGTAACAGCGTATTAAAAACTGGCGACACAATGACAGGTGAGTTGAATGTTGCCAACACAAGAGCAATTACAACTAACGGTAATGTAATCTTTACAAGCAATATTTTTGATAGCCCTATTTTAACAATAACTTCAAATACACATCTTGCTGATAATGCGGCAGGAAAAATAATTTTTGTTTCTAATACAAGTAATATCACAATTAATATTGCAGCGGCATCAAGAGAAGGATTTACATATACCATTGTCAGAGGAAATACTGGTAATGTTACGATAGCAAACTCAAGCGCAGTCACAAGATTAAATGTATCAACTATAACATCTTTGAATATTATGCAATATGGCGCTGCAACTGTTGTATATACTGCAACTAATCAAATTTTATTGTTTGGAGATTTTATCTAGTCATGAGTCTTATTCATCGCAGAGCACCAGGCATTAGAAGAACACGTACTGTTCCAAACATTGTCTATGGTTACAATTTTGCAGGCGGTGGAGGTGGTGGAAATTATTTTGATGGAAGTAGAGACGGAGGTGGCGGTGGTGCTGGTGGAACTGCTGGACAAGGATCCCTTGCACCAGTAAAAGGAACAACATATACACTTACTGTCGGCGGTGGTGGAGGTGGAGGTGGAACTGGAGGATCTAGCAGTTCTGATTTTGCAGGCACTGGTAATGGTGGTGGTTTTGGTGCAGATGGACGAGGTTCTGGTGGTGGCGCCCCTGCTGGAAATGGCGGCTGCGGTGGTGGTAGTGTTAACGACAGTGGTGGTAATGCTAATGCTGGCACTGGCAATCAGGGTGGTAATGGTGGTAAAGCATATGGCGGTGACGCTGCAGGCGGTGGTGGTGGAGGTATGAGTGGCAATGGTGGTGTGGGTGTAGGTGGAGCTGGTATTACTGTTAGAGGAAGAACATTTTGCACTGGCGGCAAAAGTGGAACTGGAAAACCAGGTGACGGTGGTGCATATCGAGCAGGAGGCACCAGTGGAGCAATTTTATTATATTGGACTACTGGAGAACCATTGCCAACAAGCACTACTGGAACTGTTGAAGTATTTACGGACAGCGGATTTACTTGTTACTTATGGACTACAACTGGATCTGTACGTTGGGGTTAATTATGGCACATTTTGCATTATTAGATGAGAACAATAAAGTTCTCAATGTTATAAAAGTTGGAAATGATGATGTACAAAATTTAGAGTTTCCTGAGTCAGAAGCAGTTGGTATAGAATTTTTAAAATCTATTGGATTAGATGGAAATTGGAAACAAACTTCTTACAACAATAATTTTAGATTAAGATATGCGCATATTGATGGTTATTATAATCCTGAACGTGATGCATTTATACACAGAAAAGTTTTTTCAGCTTGGATTTTAGATAATATAACTTTAGATTGGATTCCCCCAGTTCCTGCACCGTTAGATGGTAAAAATTATCTTTGGCATGACGATGGTGATGGTACAGGATATTGGGTAGAAGCAACCTGATCTAATAAATAAACAGAGGATTTACATATGCCAGTAGTCGTATCATTAGCACAAGGTGGAACAGGAGCAAATACTGCAGCGGCAGCATTGACTGCGCTTGGTGCTGCTCCGACTGCTGCGTATACACAAGCAAACAATGCTTATACTGCAGCAAATACAAAAGCATCTATCGGACTCGTAATCGCGTTGTCCTAATCGGAGAATTCAATGGCAGAGACATTTAAATTTGTAAACGCAACACTGACGACTGCAGCAGTTACGACGCAGAATCTGTACACATCACCAGCGAATACAACTTCGATTATTTTCATGGGTCAGTTGGCAAACATCGATGCTACAAACACTGCTGCAGTTTCTGTGACTGCTTTTGATTCTAGTGCAAACACTCGTGATTATTTGGCATCAAATATTCCTGTTCCGATTGGATCAGCAACCACATTCTTAACTGGCAAATTAGTGTTAGAAGCAGGCGATGTTCTATCTGCTAATGCCAATGGCAACAATCGCATCGACGTCTCACTCAGCATTCTACAGTTGACATGAGCAATCAGATTTATATTGGAAAGCGTAATCTTCTAGGAAGCGCTGCTGCAAACGTTGCAGGCATTTGGCGCGCAGAAGATATTACGATGATGAGATATTATGATTTTTTGACATTAGCAGCTGCAGGACAAGAGATTGTTGTTGAGACTTTCGCAAACTCGACTTCATGGGTTTGTCCAACTGGAGTCACATCTGTTGAATATTTGGTTGTTGCTGGTGGAGGTGGCGGTGGAGGATATGGTGGAGGTGGTGGTGCTGGAGGGTATAGAACAGGAACTGGTTATGCAGTTACTCCTGGGAGCACTTATACAATTACTGTAGGTGCAGGTGGAAATGGTGGTGCAGGATCACCTGCTACTGGTAATGGAGCAAATGGATCAAATTCAATATTTGACACAATTACATCAGCTGGCGGTGGCGGTGGCGGAAAGGGTGATGGTGCAACAAATGGACTAAATGGTGGATCAGGCGGTGGCGCTGGATATGGACCTAATTCAACTGGACCATGGTTAGCTGGGGGAATTGGGAATACACCTTCAGTAAGTCCTTCTCAAGGAAATAATGGTGGCGCAGCATATAATATTCTTAACACTGTCGGTTTGTCAGGCGGCGGTGGTGGTGCTGGTGCTGTCGGTGCAAGTGCATCTCCGAGCACTGCTGGCAATGGCGGAAATGGCACTGCATCAACAATTACTGGAACATCAACAACATATGCTGGTGGTGGCGGTGGTTCGAGTGACCAGCCTTCATATGGAAATGGTACTGGTGGAACAGGTGGTGGAGGTAATGGCGAAAAAAGATCATCAACTCCTGCTACCGCTGGAACAGCTAGTACTGGTGGAGGCGGTGGTGGCAGCGCATATCCATCTAGTGGATCTGCAGGTGGCAGCGGCATCGTTATTCTCAAGTATACAAAAACAGCTGCATCAGCCGCAGATGCCGCAAACACTTGGGTCTTTAGAACATCAGGAACATGGACGGCACCAACTGGAGTTTCAAATGTTGATTATCTAATTGTCGGTGGTGGTGCTGGAGGCGGCGGTGCAAGTGGAAATGAAGGTTCTGGTGCTGGCGGTGGAGGTGCTGGTGGTTTTCGAACAGGCACTGGTTACGCTGTTAATGCAGGAAACACTTACACAATTACAGTAGGTGCTGGCGGAATAGGTGGTGTTAATGCAACAACAAGCGGTAGTAATGGTTCGTCATCATTAATTGCAAATACATCAAATACATCAGCAAATATTACTTCTGCTGGTGGTGGATATGGAGCACGTTCTTCTTATTCAGGCACTCCAGGTGGCGCTGTTTCTGGTGGAGCTGGTGCTTCTGGTGGTGGCGGTACAGGTACAGCAGCTGGTGGAAACGGCAATACCCCATCAACTTCACCATCACAAGGAAATAGTGGTGGAGGAAGCAGTTACTCAGCACCTTTATATGGTTGTGGCGGCGGTGGTGGCGCAGGAGCAGCTGGTGTTCCTGGAACATCAACTGCAAGTGGTAATGGCGGAGTTGGTTTAATTTCTACAATTTCTGGCACCTCTACAGCATATGCAGGCGGTGGTGGCGCTGGTGCATATGGAACTACAGGAGGAATTGGTGGTAATGGTGGAGGTGGAGCTTGCTGCTTCGGTGCTTGTTGAACTGGTGGGATTGGTATTGGAGGATTCGATACCTGATTCAGTACGGTGGGCATCAACACGCGGCTGGGTTGTCCCTGAAAAAAGAGCGCTTTGAAGCATTTAAAATAGCCTTTAATGCATTGGCAAAATCGTATTTTGATACCCATGATAAAAAACCTACCATTCAAATGGATGCCAAATTATCGCTTTCGGAGTTGTTTGGAAATGAATCCCCCCATGGGATCCCTAAACTAGTGCGGTTGTTGGAATCTTTTGAACCCTGCGGCCCCGGAAACATGAAACCTATTTTTTTAATGGAAGAGGCTTATGCCATAGAGTCAAAGGCATTGAAGGATTTGCATTTAAAAATTAAAGCGATACAGCCTCCATTTCATGCAAGCATTGAGGGAATTGGATTCAACCTAGCCTCGAAAGAACTCTTGACATCGAACGGGGTCGCATTTGATTTGGCCTATACCTTGGAAATTAATG
>OGVZ01000123.1_pt1 | contig 12150 bp, 20 predicted proteins | sample 1575881 | NCBI WGS metagenome assembly OGVZ01 (sample SAMN07581520, study PRJEB24739) | freshwater metagenome | place: Singapore | collected 2015-01
CACGTTCATTAGTCCAATCGTTAGGTTCAATAAGCATTGGCCATGCAAGTGGAGCAAATAACTCAGCATCAGCCATCACCTTGTCTTTGATTGAAATGAACTCAGGTGTTGGTACTACATAATTGACACGCTTACGTCCTTCTTGACGCATGTCTTTGGTGAACCATTGTGATGTCTCAATGATACAATCGAGCAACCATGCACCTAGTTTGATGCGGTTAGCTCTGCCCCATGATTGCCACTGTTGGATATCACTACGGTTCATCAATGTCTGAATGACCGTTAGTTTCTGATCAGTGCCGCATGATTTGTGCCAATAGTTTTTCTTTAGTGTGCTAAGTAAACCAGGTGCACATCGTTCATAGTAACGCATCTGACATTCAGCTTCAACAGCTGAACCGATCCCATCACACACTGATTGCACCTGATCACTACCCTCTTTGTAACTGAATACCTTATCGAAGGTAAGTTTAAGAGCAATAGCAGCCGCAGCTAGTGGTTCTAAGTCACTGATGTACTGTGCAATCTCTTTGAATGCAACACCAGTCTTGCCCTCATGAATGCGGTTGTTGGTATCCTCCAGACGCTTTACCAATATAGGTAGAAGCGTATCAATAGAGGCTATTCCATACACTGTAGCAGACGCATAACTGCGTTGCTGGAGTGCGTCAGTGTTATCCCTTAATCGCTTGAGACCTTGACGTATCTGGTCACGCTCAAGCTGCACCTGTTCATCAATCTGAGCAGGTGTAGGCATTAGTTATCCTCCCAATTGAGAGGCACCTCTACCTCATCAAGACACACACAATCAGCAAGCTCAGGATACTGCTCAGCAAACTCGTTGAACTCTTCAGTCGTCAGAATTGTCATAATCGGAAATGTCAGCGGGTGAAAGGAAATGAATAGACTCGTGATCACACACTACGAACTCAACGTTACGTGTGTTGATCAGCTCGTTAACTTTGTTCTGTGCAGCAGAATGTTTGCGATACACATACTCAGTAACCTTATGTGTATCAAGGTCAGTGGCACGAATCACACAGCATACAGTGCTAGGAAGTTCCCAACCACCAACCTTCCAGTGCATTACTTCCTCAAAGGTATGCGGTACAAAGAAGTCATCAGGTGCGTCCTTGTACTCTTGCCAGTTATTGTCGAAGTAAGGTTTCCGCTTACCACTCATCAGTTTGCCTCACATTTAACAATTGATCATTACGTTCACGGGACAACTCTAGAGCATTCCAGGCGGCTTGCTCAGAGTTGGGTGCTAGGAGATACCAAACACCTGAACGAAGGGTGATCTCATATTCACGAAGACCTTTATGAGTTGTGTACATTTGTCGTTTAGCGAATGAACAAAGAGACCAAATGTGTAGCCACAAGTATACACAGCAGCGATACTTGCAGCCACTATGAGTGTGAAATACTGCAGGTATTGTCCAATCAGTACGTCACTGGGAATTGTGTACTTCATACAGCCTCGTTAAGTGCAATGTCAGAGAAATCATCAAGCCACGCATTAAGCGTAGCCCATTCTACCTCAGTCAAGATGCTGCGTGAATCATCACACATTAGAGCATACTTGACCGCCTTCATGATAGGTTTGAATTCATCAGGGTAGACATCAACTTTAACAGAAACATCGTGGATTGAGTTAGTCACAAAGTAACTCCAATTGAAGGTGGTCATCGCACGAATCAGACTCGTGCAGGTCAAGCATAGCCATGTCTACGTGAGACGCAAGTTTATCGAAAAGAAAGTTCACAAACTCTCGATTCTCATCAGTGATTGTCATTCGTAATCATCCTCATTGATTAATGATAGTAAGTTAAAGATGTGTAGATTATAGCTACGTCCATGTTCACTACGATTGGCTGTCCAATACATAGTATCAATGGTGTAGTCTATGTTACGATCAGACACGTCATACTTGATCATCAATTAACCTCCATTAATGACAAAAAGTGTAGCGTGAATGCTACAGAAAACCCACACATAATGGAGGGCTAAGTGTAACAATCGGCTTATGAGTCTGAATGCTAAGTATTAATTAAGCACCCACTTTTTCATAGTCAATGTAGGCGTGAGGATACATCTCACTGTACTCATCAACAAGATCATCAGCATGTTGCTGTGTCCTTGCAACAGACAACAGTTTCTTACCACCAAGGTCATCCCAAGATAGCATGTAAATGTTATACTTAGTCATTTGTAATCGTTGAGAGTGTTAACAGGAAAGACATCACATACCTGCTCAGGATACTGAGCCATGCAGTCACCCTTTACCCATGCCTCATTGTATGAGTCAGCATAGGTGTATTCAGTGGCACACACTGGTGTGTTGTAACCACGATTGTAGTTAATTTGAAAGTACATAATTTGTGAGTGAAGACTACAGAAAAGGAGACACACTGCTGTGTATGTCCCTGAGTGTAATCATCAGGCAGCAAGTGCCTCACGCTCAAGCTCGTTGGCTGTGTATTGTGCTTGACACCACAGCTCAACAACACACCACACCATATCATTCTTGAGTGAACGAATGGTTGAACCAGAGTGTACGAAATCTTTCATCGAGAATTCGCAATCGTTGAGGTAATCGTAGATCTCATCCTCATGCTCATCGAAGAACTTTTCATTCTCTGAGTAGTAGATGAAACCAGAGACACCACCTTGGCAACCATGAGTGGCTACATCGCGGATCTCATCTGCATCATCAAAGCGAGCAGCAAGAGCGTTGTGAAGGTTGGACATGTACATAAAGCAAGTGAACAATCGTAGCAAGTGAGCTACAGAAACCCATCAGTGTGAGTGATGGGAAAGTGTAACTAACTAATCAAGCAGCAGCAATGCGATGCTCGAAGACACGCTTAGTGTTGATCAGGTTCTCATTAACCCAGAAGCCAAGGCTCATGTTCTTATTGAGAAGCAGGTTAGTGATAGCACGACGAGACACATTGATGTAAGCGTAAGTGTACCCATTCTTGAAGATGACACATGCAGTGCCACGAATGGGATCAACAAGCAGACAATCAATGGCAGACGAAGTGCGGTCAACAACGTTGAAGCTGAACATAGTAAACAGGAAACAAGTGGATTGGTGCGTCTTAGCGTATCGCTTCCACCGCTACAACAGACGCATGTGATGCCATGAGCAAACTTGTATAGCGCCTGTGGCTCGGCGCTTGATGTGCTCACCCTTCTCGGCGTGACACGGCTGGCACCTAAGGAGTGTACCCTAACCCACCAGCTGGAGTCCCGCTCGGCAGCTTGGTGGCGGCAGTGACCCGTGGTCCTACTCAGCCTCAAATCTTCGATTTTCCAGGTGCTTTGCCATCCTAGAGCCAGGACGGCAGGTCTGAGGATGGGAGTGGTCGGCTTGTCAGGTGGCACAGTGCCAAGGACTGCTTGCCGTATTCAGTTGGCTTGGTCTCTCATCTCTTCTGGTTGAAGTTTCGAGACTCTCCTCACCCTTAACAGGGAGAGTCGAGTAACTCAACATTCAAAGAAGAGTATGGGTTCACGATAGCAGCGGTGATTGGTGGACAGTTGGAGCAAGTGGCACATAGTACAGCCTGATCCATTGCGGTGCAGCGGTTATCAGTGTTGCTTATGGTACAGTCAATCGCTGAGATCCATTGGTATCACTGGGTTCTCAATAACGTTCTCAATAAGGGTCGACAGATGTGTGAGATGTGGTTATGCGTGGTGCCGCATAGTTGCTGCTGCCTCGTGTGCGTGTGTGCCTGCCTGCACGCCTATGTCCTGCGTACCTGTGCCTGATGCAGATGCGCTGGACACGGCTATGCGCGTGCCTGGGTGCGTGTGCACGTGTGACTCGGGGGTACCCGTATGGGGGGCTGCGGCGCTGGTTCAGCGTAGTATAAGACTTGAGAAATTTCTGTCAAAAATTAAAGCCCCTCTAGAATGACCTAGAAGAGCTTTTAACAATGTCAAACGTACAAAGACACCAAAGACACACTTAACCCACGTTGTAGCGCCTTATAGACGCTTTAGAAGCTCATTTATCCCACATTGCACTACACACATTCGGCAAATGCTCATACAGTATGTCTTGAATCTGTCCAGCAATCACCGCATGTTCTTTCTGCGTACCATTACTAGTCCTAAGATCACAATAATGCAACCAAGACCGAATCGTACCATTCATGTACAACTTTGTCGGAGTGGCAAGTGGTAACACCTCTCTTGCACATTCTTTGGCAACTCCAAGTTCAAGCAAGCGCTCATATGCCTTGTAGCTCTCAACCAAAGACACGGCTGCTACTTGATCAGCTTCCCTAAGCACTTCTTCACTGAGTGTATCAAGGCTATTCTGTCTATTCTTAGGATCAGGTGCTCTAAAGTATGGCATCTCAGGTCTCAGCTGTACCTCAGCATACCTCTGACTAAACTCTTGAAAACTAAAACTCCTATGCCTTAGGATCTGTGCTGCTATACTTCTAGTCGTATTAATCTCAACACACATATTAACCATTTCAAACGGTGACCAATGTTGATGATCAATAAGATACTTAATTAGTTTAGCACTGGTCTCAGTGTTGTTTTGATTAGCTGGGTTAGATACCCTAGCCATGTAACTAATAAGTTCTTCAGCGTTAGGAGTGATGTGAATAAGGGTGGCAGAGTGTGTCATTTAGAGTGGTGGTCTAATTGTTTATATGCACTGATATGAATATCATCATACAGTGTTGGTATGTAACGGTTACGTGTACTTACATCATAACCTTCATCATCAAAGTACTGGTGACGTAACTCATTATAAGTACGTACAGGTCTCCATATGTATGTTGGTTGTTTACGGTATGTTCTACTCATAGCTATGCATACAGTAGTATCAGTAGTGACAGGATTCAGAAGGATTGGGAGAATCAGTACTCACAGGATTCAGTCAGTAGAGTAGATGAATGAACTAAGAGGGAGAGTTTGTCTTTGGTCTTTTGTTCCCTCACTGTTCATTAAAGAAAGAGAGGAATAAGAACAAGACAACTTGTTTGTCTTGGATTATTCCTCCCGCAGGAGTCGGGTCCACCCTTCCCTTCTCCTGTATACATGTGGGACCGCTAAGAAACCCAGTGTGGACCTTGGTTTACACCCAGGTGGGAACTGACTTTTTACCAGCTAGTTGTCTTGCTTGTCTACGTTGGTCTAAATTAAACCCAAATGCCATATGAGAGGCAGCAGCTTGAGGGTCATCTAACCAAGATTCTTGCATATCAAGCCAGTCTTCTTGTTTACGTGTTTTAATAGCTTCATAAGCAGAAATAGCAAGTACATCTGTGAAGTATTTAACACCTTGTGCTAGTGAGTCTAATCTATCATCGTGTCTTACGGCACCTTTTTCACGGCACATACGACTCATTTGGTAGAATAGCATGTATAGTAGTCGTGTTTCTGGAGCTGCGTCTTTATTAGAGTTAAAGTCCCATTCAATGACTGATCTGTTTACGATTAGTTTATGCTGGTTTAAAACAGGTTCTAGTGTGTCGATAATACGGTCTTCTTTACGGACGTTAGCACGTACTTCTTCAATGTCGATAGCTTGTTTAGTCTGTTGAAGATGTTTCTTAAAAAGTTCACCAACAATACCATCACCAAAGTTTGTCTCAATTAGGAGTTTAGTAACACCGTACTTTTTACAACCTCTTAGGATGTCTAACAAGGTAGCGTCACTATAACCGTCTTGATAAGCACGCATTTCATGGAGATAGATGAAACCATTACGCTGACTAAGGAAGGAAGCTGCTGTTTCGTCGGTACCTCTACCAGATGGGTCTACAGAACAAATGGTTTCTGTGTATGGCAACCACTCACCTTGCATAACCATTGGTGAGTAGAAATAATCTCCAGGTAGCCCAACAGTTGGTAGGTCTTTAATAACATTACTTGGATCTGAACACCACACTACAGCATCTGGACACTCCTTAGGGTTAACTGCTGTAACGATAAGGTCTGCCATCTTAAGTGGGAACTTCTCAGCGTCACTAAGACTGGTGTCTAGCATGAACTGTAGCATGAAGTTGCTACGACCCATGGATGCTTCACGTTCTACCAGGTCATCGTTTGAGAAGCGATCAGGGTCTGTTACATCCCAAGCTTCAACACCATTTTCTATGTCTTCCTGTACTTGTGGTGCAAGGAGTCCTTCATAGTTAGATAGTTTACGTGGGTAACGTGCAGGCCAAACGAATGGTTTATAGTTACGTTCTGCTAGCTTACGATAGATGGTAAAGGTAGTCTGTGGTGTACCAAGGTACATGATTCGGGAGTCTTTCTTTGGTGTTAAGATAGACTCAGCCTCAGTACACAATTGAAGAAGCTTCTCCCTCATCATCTCGGTCATACTGTTGCCGGGAACCTCAATGTCGTCTAGAATCATCAAGTCAGCACGGCTACCAGTTAGCTGACCTGTAATACCAACCGACTTTACGGACGGTGCTTGGTGAGGAGAACAGTTCACATCAAAGCTAATTCGTGACCACCGGGCATCATCCGACTTCGGTCTTAGATGTACTAGCCAAGGTGTCTCGATGATTAGCTTCTGAAGGAAGATCGACATGTTATCAGCACGCTCTTTAGAAGCGGAGATAATCATGATCTTTTTCTCTGGGTTATTGAATAGTGTCCACAACACAAAGGCTCCAGTAATCCAGCTCTTACCGACTCCTCGGAAGGCTTGGATCTGTAGTCGTTTGGGTCCGTGTTGTAGGTAATCAGCAATTGCGTACTGAGCCCTGGTTGGTGATGGTAGATCTAGTTGCCCCCACAGTGCTTGTAGAAAGAGCTTAAAATCGTCTTTAAGGGCGGTTAAAGTGTCCATGTGGTAGAATATACCTGAATAGGTAAAGAGGTGCCTTACAAAGCCTTGTAGACACCTCTGAGAGCGTTTAATTGAAGTATGGGATCTTACCAAGTTTAACTTGACCACCAATAAATTTCAATTCATTAGTGATTGATGCACCAACAGGGTTAAGAATACGTTCAATTTGTTGTACTTTTTTCAATGCAGCAGGTGTAGCCTCCATAGCTTTTTCTACAGCACCTGATTGTACTGCAGCAGCACCAAGACCACTAACAGCAGATACAGCTCCAAGAACTGGTGAAACAGGTGTAGGGACCATAGCAGCTAAACCAGAAGCACCAGATAGTGCTTGAAGACCGCTACCAAACTGTTGCATTGGTGTTTGATCTTCTTGCATATATCCTTGTACACCAGCTTGTACATCACCAACATCAAAGATGGCACCAACAACAGGTAATGCACCAAGAGCAGCACCAAACTTAACTGAACCGCCTTCGTTAATAAGGTTAAGGATTTCAGCTCGTTTCCTAGGAGTTGGTTGTGGTCCTTGTAGTTGAATTTGTGTTAGCGGGTCTTCTGATAATAGAAGAGCTGCTCGTTGTTCAGGAGTTGGAGGTTTAGCACCTTTACCACGATTAGCCGAAGCTTCTCTAAGCATAAGGTTACGTGGAGTCTCTTGACCACCTGCAGCTAGCGGGTAGATGTGGTCAATATCAAAACCTGCTTTACCACGTGTACCCCAAATACGCTTAAGTTCAGCCTTGTCCTCTAAGTAACGCTGCTTACCTAGTTTTTCTCCAAAGGCTTCAATATAAAGGTCTTCAGATGCTACAGCACCACGCATTTTAGCACGACGCTTAGAGCCTTGAGCTGAATGACTAGCCCTATTCCTTAGTCTCCAGCCACCCCATTTTTCACCTTTATTATCAGCAAAATAGGATACACCGTCATACACAAGATCAGGAACGGGCTTACCTTCAGCTTTTAAAGATAGGACATTTTCTAAATATGCTTTCCTGATGTCGTCAGGTACTAGAGACTGAGGCATAGTTATTGTATATGTTGTAAAATAAGGTGTTCTCTAGGAGTTATCCCGAATGTCTTACGCATCCACGTAAGCCAGTTACTACTACCTTTTGCCTGATTACATTCCCAACATGAGGGTACAAGATTTGATGTAAGATCTTCTCCTCCAAAGCAGCGAGGACGAACGTGATCAAGAGTAAGTTCATGTAATTCATAATGATTTCCACAGTAGACACATTGACAGTTGAAGTGTTCTTTAATGGCACGCCTCCAAAGGCGTTTTGCTTCGGGACTTGTCATCGTTATTAGGTTGTGGAGGTAGTGATCAGGCGAGGGCAGTAGGGGTGTCATTTCCTAGACCGATTACGTGCTCGATTAGTGGATGCTTTTTCAAGAACTGTTGAACCATCTTTCTTATGTGATACGTCTTTACCGTCACCATTACCATAGGTGCCACGTTTGTGATTCTCACGATTAAGTTCAACACGTTTCTCGATTTGCAGGGATTGTCGATTGTAACGGGCTTGTTGCTTTAGACGCTTAGCGCGTGCCTTAGGATTCTTTTTGTAGTAGTCAGACGTACGACTTGCCATACAGTCTCCGTTGTACCAGTTCGGGATCTATTTGAGGCAGTACATTAGCCAATTTATCAAGTGGGTTACCGTCGTATGCAACCCCACTAATGTCGTTTTTAGAAAGCCAATCACAAGCTGCTTTAAGTTCTTGTGCAGTTGCCTCTCCAGATTTAATACGCTTGAGGAATTCAGTGGTTACAAGGTTATGCAACTCGTTGAACATGTCCTCTGTTGCTTTCTTGTTAGCCATTTCTCAATACGATTTGGTCTAATTTGTTTTCAATACGGATCATGTGATCCTCCATCTTCTGTAAAGCAGTAGCTAGCTCTTGCCTTGGTACATACTTTTCAGCAAACCTTAGCTCAATGGAGTCAATACGCTTGTCGATGTCATCCATTCGTGAATTAGACTTAGAACTTACAGCAAGAACACCACCGCTAACACCAATAACTAGAGAAATAGCTCCAGCAATAGCAGTTTCAATCATTACATGTACCCCATATAGACCTGAACACCGTCTGCATCGACAATAGTGGTGTCTAACAGTGTATCACCTGCTGTAATAGAGTAAGCAATACCAGTTGTGAAGGTAATACCGCTGGTAAAATTAATCTCTTTTGATTCATGTGAAGGTACATGGATGATAGCCATAGGTACATCTGTACCAACAACAGGTGCAGTTGCTTTATTATACAGTCTAACTGTAATAGCACTACCGCCACCACCACCACTATGGGTATTATGAATAATCATGTTAAAAATAGCACCAGGGCTAGGCTTAACAAGTGTAGGGTTAGTGCTATTTGCTGAGCTTTTGAAGTGAACTTTTGTTGCTACAGGTAGTTGTTTTTCAAATCTACCAGGTACGATATTGTAAGTAGTGCTAGCCATTTTCCCTCATTAGTCGAATTAGTTTATCGGCATACTGAGGGTCAGTGGCGTACCCTTCAGTTACAAGTAAACGAGCACATTCTTCAGCAGAAGTTGCCCGGTTAACGCCCTTATAGCGTTGATAATCGCGGTACCAACGTTCTACAAGGTAAGACACACACGTTTGTAGGTCTGGGAAGTCAATAAAGCCCGCCTTAATGGTAACCCATTGACCGTTGATAAACTCTTTGGTTTCACGTTCAGAGCCTTCACCTTTCAAACCAAAGTAGTTGTTTTTACCGCTAGTGTGCTTACCCCATCCACTTTCTAATGCCCATTGAGCAGCCACTACTTCAGGAAACTTAGCCCCTGCCTTAAAGGCGGCAGTAATAACTCCCTCCCAAGTGTTAGCAACAGCAGTAATAGGTTGCGGTGTAGTAGTAGGTCTAAAGGTCATAAACCATCCAGTACCTGTACCTTCTACCTCCCAACGCTTAAGCCAGTTCTTCCAAGAATAACGAACGTCTTTACCACCACTACCAATAGTGACATAACCACCGTTGACGTTATCCATTTCACCGTATGGATCATGGAAGACACCACGTTCTCCATCGTCACCAATGAGAAGCATCCAATGCCCACCACCCCTAGGAGCAGTAGACGGACCTTTACGGAGGATACCAGTTGCTACTGGATAGCCATTTTTAAGTTCATTAATCAAAGCTTGCTTGGTACCTTTTTGGTAAAAAGTAGCTAGAATACCGTACTGCTGACAAGCTTTAATATGTGATGTATATTCAATTGTATCTCCATACTTCAGTACTGTACGGAGGTAATCATCATCTGCGTTACTACCCTTTAGCGCATCAGGTAGGAGATACTTAATAGCCATAGCACACGTGGAGCTAAAGCACATCCGATCTCCATGACCTGTTGCACTATCTGTTTGTGGGTAATACTGCTTAACTTGCAGCAGTACCATGGTGATTACTTTCCTCTAAGGGTACGACGAATACGACGCACTGTGTCATCTTCAGTACGTGTTTTACTAAAGTAAGCAGCAGCCATAGAGATGGCTTGAGTAACGCTATTAGAGCGGCGCTTCTTAGTCATACCAAGGTATTCAGAAGCGATAAAAAGGATGAAAAAGGCAAGCGTCTCATAGGACACTTTGATGCCTAGGATGGTGACCATAAGTTCTAGTTAGTAGTGCTTTGATGTGTCAGCTAGTTTCATAACGCTTCATAGCAGACATACCCAGAGAATCCAGCCGTATTAGTTAAGGAACTGTCGAACACGAAAGCTGTTGGGCTTGATAAGAAATTAAGCTGTTCCGTAGAGGTATTAACATAGCAAAAGCTCGTTGTCGTTACAGTTGTACCGCTGTGGAACCAAGCATTTCCAACAGTGCTGATCCCAGGTCGTGGCGGTACAGGAAGATTAACTAGCAAGATCCCAGTACCAGATCCTTTACTGGTAAGCGTGATGTCAAACCAATAGTGCACATGCTTTCCAACCCTTTCAAATCTTCCAGTACGGCTCGCATATGTGATCCCGGTACCACCACCACTAAAAGCAACTGTTGGCTGAAAATTGCCAATGCTACCCAAGTTGTTGTTTGAACAGTAGTCACTGGTGTGGAGAACGGGGGCTACGGAAAAGTTGTTACCGGAGACAACGGCGGCTGTGCCGGTATCTGTAAGATCTGTGGTGTTGTTCGTGAAAATATTGTTTGAGATTACTGTTTGCGATGCGTCGTTGATAATCCCTGTAACACAATTAGAGACGTCATTTGCGTCAACGATTGTCTTGACCGATCCACTGTTAATTTCAATACCAACGCCGAAGCTACCTATTATGTTTTGGGATATAACGTTGTGCAGGCAACTGCCGCCAAACATGAAGATTGCACGCTTGCCAGCATTGCTGGGAACGTAGTTACCTTCATAAACAAACCGATTGTTTATGATTCGGTTCTGAGAGCAACCAGAAGCTCCTGTTGAGCCATCAAGGAAGATACAATGAGCAGGCCAGCCAGCCAGGTATGGGCGACTATAGAATTTGCACTGGCTAATTGTATGATTACCTGGTCCGGTAATACCTGGGTTCCCTCGAATAGCAATGGCAGCAAGCTCCCATTCTTCAAAATGACATCTATCAATAAATGAATTAGAGCCCGCATTTGTCGCGGGAAATTCGATGCCGATATAATTACCGTCTGCCCAGCAATCAACAATTCTAGCCCAATCTGATCTCACGAGATAACCAGAGGCTCCGTTGAAGAATGCGTAACAGTTGTAGAAGTAGTTGTGGTAGCTAGTGGAGCCTGAGCCAATACTAAAGCCATTGGAGGGCGCTTCCTTAATCCACACATTTCGGAAAATGCAGGACACAGCATTGGCTATGTTGATACCGTCACCAGAATTGCCTCCAGCTCCTCCCTTATTGCCTTCGATGTAAAAGTTTTCTAAGGATATTGAGTATAGAGTTTGCGTATTGGGTGAGTTAAAAACATGACCTGTGGTAAATTGTTTATCGAAGGCGACGCCAGGGACAGGATTTGCTTGCCACTCACCTTTACGCTCTCCTAAAATTGACACACCAGGCTTGAGTGTAACCGTCGAGGTTAGCCTGTACCTACCTTCAGGTACATATAATGAGCCACCTCCTTTGATGTTTATCGAATCAATAGCCGCCTGAATAGCAGGCGCAGCATTATAGGTGCTTGTACCAGCTTTGATAGCAGCGTACTCACTTTGTGGAATAAAATCCAACACACTCACCACATCTTGCAGCTTTGATTCAACGGTGCGCTGCACAGCACCAGTACCAGATTGTGTAAAGGCAAGTTTAGATGA
>OGVZ01000126.1_pt1 | contig 12064 bp, 20 predicted proteins | sample 1575881 | NCBI WGS metagenome assembly OGVZ01 (sample SAMN07581520, study PRJEB24739) | freshwater metagenome | place: Singapore | collected 2015-01
TCTCTACATCTAAAGTTTTATCTTGACTTACATTATATATTGGAGAGTATGGGCTCCATGTAGCGCCTTGTTCAACCCAGTTGTTTATTGCAAGATTGCCATCAACATACATTCTAAAACCGTCGTCCGTATATCCTGCAAAATAAACAGAATTCCAGTCTGATGGAACTGTAATTTTCCCAGTAAATTTAACAACAATGTCCTCATAATATCCGCAAACTGGAAGATTCATAGAGGCGGAGTTCCAAATGCCAGTACATATAACAGATCCAGGTACTGCTAAATGCTGTCCATTAAGATAGCCATCTCTCAATAAATGATATACGGTGTATTGCAATCCTGCAGATCCAGCATTGTTTACTACAGACTGAGCTATTTGAAGGTTAGTATTAGCTGTGTTTAAATTTATAAGTGCAACATCTAATTCATCTTGTGCATTATTTTTATTTATTAATGCAGTTGCAACCGTTACTGTTTGACCATCCACTGTAGATTGCGCTGAAACTTTTTCATTTAATGCTATAGATTCTGCTGCTACCGCCGCATCATAGGCATCTGATGCATCGTCTCTAACATCTTTTGCGTCTACTGCATCATCATATTTAGATTCCGCTACATCTATTAATGATTCAAATTCTATTTTGTAGTTTAAGTCTGCTACGCTTTCATTTAATTCTTGTATTTCTTGAGCGGCTAAACTTAATGGATCATCGCTATAAGCAGGTGTAAGAAATAGCCAACCAAAGCCTAAAATGGCGGCTAATGATAATCTCCATAATTTAGTCCTAGTCAACTATAACTCCTTGTTACAACTTTTGTAACAAGTTAATTATAACATTGAACTATTTAGCGTTATCTGTTTTGTAGAATCCGTTACCTTTGAATTGAATGCCGAATGTGCCAAATTGTTTAATCATTGCAGCACCACATTGATCGCAAAGCTCGGTTACAGATGAATCGCTAATTGGCTTATTGATTTCTTTGCTGTGATCGCAAATGATACATTTGTAATCATAACTTGGCATATCTTCTCCTTAAATTTAAATGAGCAGTTTTGCCACATGCTCAGGTGGATCCTAGGCTGCGATGCCCAGGATACTATTATACCTTACTTGATTTTGATTGTCTTTGGCTTTTTATCTTCAGGAACAACTCTAATAATATTAATATTAAGCATGCCGTCCTTCAGTGATGCACTGGATACTTCCATATATTCTCCAAGCGCAAATGATCGAGTAAACTTACGAGCAGCGATTCCTTTATGCAATACTTCTGCATCTGCAATTTCGGTAATTTCTCCTGAAACAATTAGAGTTCCGTTATCTACAGATAAATCAATATCGTCTTTTGTAAAACCTGCTACTGCAAGAGATACCTTATAGGTGTCTTCGTCTAGCTTTAAAACATCATAAGGCGGATATGACTGCCTTGATGCAGCGTTATGTACGCTAGACATCCTTTCAAGTTCTCGATTGAAGCCAATAAAAAAGGGATCCTTGAAAAGGTCCCATGTGTATGTCGTTACCATTTTATTCCTCCTTGAGCGAATAAGTTAATTTATGTGGGCCCCTTATGGCGACCCACATATATTATAACAAACTAGGTTTTTAAAGTCTAGTAGATTTTCTTTTTCTTGTCCTGCATTTTTTTAGAGTCTGCTTCTGACGCATAGAGAGCCCTCATTTGGGCCTTTGCTTTAGTTTCGGATTCATGGCATCCAACTAATTCGTTTGTGCCTTCTTTTACTACAGCATAACCTCTGCATCCAGCAGCACCTCTTTTAATTTGCCAAGGCATATTTCCTCCTAGTTATTTGGAATTTCTGGCATATCAATTGGCAATATGCCCTTTTCTTTTGCTATTTCAAATCCTTCTGGACTTAAACTTATTGTTGCTTCTAAATTCTCATCGTAATCTATTTTTAAATATCCAGCCTCATACAATTCTATTAAAGCTTTATCAACAAAATGCTCGTGGGCTTCCCATATTTCTGGAGCAACTTCCTTTGCCTTCTCATTAATAGCAAAAATTATTTCTCCATTAGGATCTACTCCTGCCGCCTCTATTGCACCTATTTCCATATAATGCGCTAGCTTTTCATCGAAATTTTCTTCCATCGCTCTCCTTTGTGCAACAGGTAGGACTTGAACCTACGATAGCCGAATTATGAGTTCGGGGCCTTGACCAACTTGGCTACTGTTGCCAACTGGTCTATTGTAATGTGCCGTCATCGTTTTTGTCAATAGTAGCTTCTACTAATTGCTGAACATAATCAGAAAAGTGTTTTCTAACACTACCTGATGGCCTTGCTCCAAGAGACTTCCACAGTCTTTTATACTCTACCACATTTGTAAATGTAGTAGGGCAGAGCATAGTACCATTATACTCCTTTAGAACTGTGGGCAAAGGCACGTGTTTACCACAGCATTTACATTCTTTAGCTTTTTCTTGATATATACTCATACTATTTCCATTCCGTCTAATACTTCTTCTAAATGCTTAGGCATCTTAGGAGCTTTTATAACATTCATTTTTATTGTTTCTGCATCATCTTCTCTATCCCATCTTAGGGGATCGTATGTATGGATATCTATTTCTTTATTGTTATCCTGTTTAGTTCTACTTATTGCATTATATATGGAGCCACACACTGCGTCCGCCAAGTCTTTAGACCCTTTTCTTGGGTGATCAACCCTGTCTCTCATGATTTTAAGTTGCAATAATTCATCAATAAGTAAAGGTATGTGTGGACCAGCTAATCTTTCTTCTAGGACTACCATTGCCATGTCGTCATAATGTTTTTTTGCTACCGACAAAGTTTCTGTATTAATACCATATGCTTTTAGCTGTTGCATCATGTCATGCGAATTCCATCTATCAAATGTACATATTCTAATATTAAATCCAGCAGATCTTAAACTTAATATGTAGTCTTTTACTTCAGTAAAGTCAACTGATTTATCTGCTGTTGGAGTCCAATATCTAACTGCGTCTACTTCGACAATTGGTGCTGGCTGAGAATAATTATCTGTAACTTTTACATTTACCCATTTATTTACATGTGACATAGCGACTGCACAATGATCATGCTTTTGAGCCAAGTCTACGTGCAGGAAATATTCTTTATCTGGATCTGGAGCAAACCATGGCTCTAGTCTGCCAAATCCATCTACTGCTAATGCCGTATTGCTAAATGCTTTTTCAATCTTTTCTCTAGACTTAAAGAATGCATCTACTGCTTCTGGTGGCATGCAGGCAAAACGTGATAGAGCGTCTGGCATATTCTTATAAAACTCTACTTTAAAATTTTCAATTGTTTTTGTTGGATTGATTTCCCATGTTGGACGCTTAAGCGCATATGTCTTGGGTATTGTATATGAGATGATATGATCTTCTTCCCACTCTACTGTGATTTCATTTCCTTCCGTCCCGTCTGGTAAATTATCATCCATCTTCATTGTCTTGCTTCTAATAATCGTTTCTTTCTCCGCCACCACAGAGTCATAGAATTTTTGAATAGGGTCATTCTTAAAGCGGGGAAACGAAAGCAGAATAACTTTACCGTAGTCTGGAAAACGAGATACAACAGATCCACGATACATATCATATATAGCGTCTGCAGTTTTAGCCTGATCGTGTCCAGTAGTATTTTCTGTAGCAAAGCCTGAAATTTCGTCTAGAATAACCGCTATTACGTTATAACCTTCGAATGCTTCACGCTCAGAGTGACCTGAATATACGTTGACGTTCTTATTAAACCTTATTTCAGAAGCTTTGGGATCATACTTTCCAATAAACCATGGAGATCTTTCAATACGTGTCTTTAATCCCTTGAAGAAAACGTTGTTTGCCTGCTGTGCGTTAACAGCAATATTAATAATATCAATTGTGTCTCCAGGAGGTTTACCGTAATATGTTGCAGGATCTTTAAGGCATAATAGTAAATATACTATATATGATACTGAGATAGTAGAGCAATAATCTTTACCACTACCCTTACCAAGTTGTGCAATTACTTCATTACAGGTTTGTTTGAATCTTTGTCTTCCGTCTTGTTCTCCAAAGAGCTTGATGAGGGTTGACTCTTTATAAATCTGGCTGCTCTTCTCAATGAGTGTATACTGGTACTCCGATAATGGGGGAAGTCCGAGGTAGTCTGGACTTGTGACAAATGTTCTGAGATCGACTGGTCTTTCATCAAATTCCTCTCCGTCTAGAATATCGATGAGGTCATTAAAATTTAATTCCATTAAATTGACCACCATCCTCTTATTGTTCCACCCTCTATTGGGCATTTATATGATAGATGATTTCCATCTTCATAATGTTTTTTAAATAAAAAATTATGCAATTCTATATTTGGCTCGTGAGTATCTCTACCGCAATCTGGACAGATGTCTTGGTAAACATATTCATAAACATGCTTACAGTGCTTCTGGCTCATCACGAATAATAACTGGCTCAACGACGCCTGTAATTTGAGACAAGCGTTTTGCAACTTCCATCTTACATTTAGGACATGTTGCAGTTACTTCTTTTAGAATCTTTACAAGAACGTCCTGCTTCTGTTCAGTCTCCGCCAGTTGTGTGGCAAGTTCTGCGTTATCTAATAGCCCAACTTCCTGAAGCATTCCTATACGCTTACCTTCAATATCTGCAATTAGTTTAAGGGCCGTGGCCTTAACATTTAATTGTCCAGCTTGGTCTGCGTCCTCTACGGTCTTCCAGGCCTCTTTAATAAGCATAGCGTAATGCTGGTCTGCCCCAGATATAGCCTCCTTTGCCCTCTCACGGGCTCCAGAATCGCTTCTGACGACCTCTTTCCATTCGTCTATATACTCTAACACCTCTGCCCGCTTAAAACCCGTTAGGGCGGCGATCTGGGTTGGGTTATTACCCTTAAGTAGTTCTGAGACTACCTTATTCATGCGATCATAATGATCTGCTAATTCAATGTCCATATATAGATATTATACCATCTTAGTTGACTAAGATTGGTCGGATTTCAATTTAGCTATTTTAAGTAGGACTAAATATCCAATTAAATCGTCAATATCATTATCTCCTGGATATTCTGTGCCCTTCATTAATCTATTTAATTTATCATCAATGCGGACATGAAGTTGTTCTCTTGGTCCCGCCTTTGAGAATATTCGGACAGGGTCAAGGGCTGAGTTGCCATAAGCAATATTCTTTTTAATAAGCATGTGAGCAATTTCGTGACAGGTCTGCCAAATCTCTTTGCCTGCCTCTGTGCCAACTGTTAACAAATATAAGTCTTGGCATTCAAATGTTTTTGAATCTGGAAATACTGGTTCAAGCATTCTTTTTCCTCATTACTGCAATAAAATGATCATTTATAGGACTATTAGGATCTTGTACTTCTTGTATATTTTCAATTATAAAATATTTTTCAACAACTGTCAATACTTCAGTTCCAGTATCATCCATCCATGTTCTACTGTGCAATACTAATTTTTCTGTTTGCAGCTCAGATAAATATTTGTTTAATTCATCATCGTGTATATGCTGAAATACTAAACTAGCTAAGACTAAATTATATTTAATTGTTTTTATCTTATCCCATTTTGATGTATAAACAATGTTTAATAATTTATTTTCTTCTGGAACAAGAGCAATCATATTAGGTAAATCAAAGGCCATAACTCTATCGTATAAATTTGAAAGGGCTACTGAGTTTCTTCCAATTCCACAACCAAAATCCAATGCATGACTCCCACTATCATCTTTTGGAATACATAAATCTATAACTTCTTTATATACTGGCATATCTTTAAAATCACCAACATATCCAGTTAATATTGCGTCTCCCGCATCAGAAGCACTTAAATTTTGCCAAAACTCTTTCATTTTCTAATTAATCCAAACTTTTCTAAATACCTCTGTATAGTCATAGCAGAGACTTTGCATTCTGCCGCAATTTCTGTGACAGTCTTCTTCTGCACCACATATCTTCTATATAGCCATGTCTGGCTTTGGTATAGCTTCATCGTTCTGTCAACACCGTATTCGAATAATGAGCAATGCCGAATGCATCTGCTACGTCAAAATCATTTAGTTCTAGTCCGTACTTTTTGTTAAAATAATCTACTGTACGCTGTTTCCTTATTTGCCGCATCTTATTTTTATACCACGAGTCAGCATATCCTGGATTCTCAAACCTAAGCTTGTCTTTCTCCATCTTTGTTGGGTTTTTATTTCCAATATATGCCTGCCAAGATGTAGGAGATATAGTGATAACACTAGCACCAGTAGACATAAGCTCAGCAATGACAACACCATAGACATATGATAATTTTATCACAGCATCAGGGGATCTGACAAGGATGGCGCCCTCTACTGCAATATAATCTGATTTTAATTCGTCTAGCATCGCATGCATTTTTACTTTGGCATCATATATTTTTTCATATATATCTGCGCCAGTAAATTCTATTTTACCCCATTTTAAGGGTTTATCATTTTCCATTAAACAGAAGGCAACAGAATTTGTTGAAGCGTCTATTCCTAAAACACGATTAGCCTTAGTCTTAACTAACTCAGCTAATTTCATTTATCATCCCTAACAACTTAGATCTATAATTTTGATTAACCGATCTATTACATATTGAACACAAATTAGATTCATTATACCTACTTAACTGTGCACCACATTTTTTGCATCCACGCTGTGCTCCATTTCTAATTGCTTTTTTCTCATAATACTTTTCCATAATGCGCCTATTCGTAGCAACACGGCAGCATTCGTCTGTACAATATTTTTGATTATGAGTTTTAGGTTCAAACTCTTTGGCACATTCTTTATTGGCACATATCATAGTTTTGGAACCTCATAGGCTTCTATTTGAATAGTTCCTGTTTCTCCCGCCCAACATTCTTTCTTTATTGGGCATCCCTTACAAGCGTAGCTTGTTTTAAGAAATGGCCGCATAGGAATATCTCCGTCTTTAAAATTATCCCATACTTCGCATAGCCAAACAAATAGGTCGTCAATAATCTTTTTATTTTTGGCGGTCATCTGTATTGGAATAAGAAGTATCTCCTGCGTGTTTTTATTTTCATATAAAAAGAATGCCTCTTTGGCGTTACGCAATTTCATGTAGGTCAAAAGTTGGAGCATGTGGTTTGCAGAAGGGTTCATTTCTGATTGTCTAGTATCCCATACTTCTTGCTTTGCAGTTTTAATTTCTCCAATAACTTCTTCCCCGTCCCAATCTATTACAAGATCTATGAAGCCACGAATTGGCGGATACTCATTAGTAATTTCTATTTCTGTCTGTACTGACTTCATAGAGTTAGTTTTAAATAGATCAGAAGACTGACCAGCAATTAACTTTTGCAATCGATCATGAGCCTGTGTTCCATATGCCATATTAGCAATAGCGGTTGCATCGTTATTATCTATAAAGTATGCACCACTAAATGCCATATACCAATAGCGTGGGCAGTTGCCCTGTCCATATCCAAAACTACTTGGGCTAAATGATTTTTTAGTCATGTCACCATCTGGCCGTTTAGTTGCCTTGTATGCATCATCAAGCATCTGGGCAAACTCTGCTACATTAAATTTGCCTTCATACTTTTTAAATTTCAAATTCTTTACTATGTCTCTAGCCATTATAACGAACGACATACTTGAGGGCATCCACAAGTTTATCTATCGACTCCTTTGCTGAGTAATATATATTCTTTTTATTATTATTTGCCGTACCAGCTTTGTCCTTTGCGATAGTAGAATATACGGAAGCCATCATAGAAAACTTTGTTGACATAGCCTGCAACTCAATAATTAAATGTGGTGCTTTAGCAGCAGGAACATCTGGATTCATTAACAATTTAACAACGATGGCAAGCGCTTTGTCTAGCTGATCGTCTTTCATAAATTCATGAATATCATTGAATTCTGTAATAGTACTAATAAGCTCTAGGGTATTCTTTTCGCTCATGCCAACACCTTTGTTACAATAGCATAACCAATCCATAGACCTACAATTCCCATAAGACCTGCAAAAACTGGGGGCGCTGGAATAGGCAATTTGAATGCACTAAATACTCCGCCAACGACTGCTCCTACTAGAGTAGTCATAAATATATCTCTCATTACTTACTCTTTTCTGGTGGGTATGGGCCAAGATCTGCCTTTACGGTTCCGTCTTTTCTAATCCTGACAATTCTACCATTCTTAATAACGGTGTTATTAAATGGTCTTTTAACTTTTAATTTTCCACTAGACATTAATCCTGCCAACTTTCTACTAATTGCTCCAGTAAAGACCACTCTATTACTGCAAGCCTCGTCTTGCTACTTCCTTCTCCAATAATTAATTTTAATACTGGGTGATAGGATCTACTTACTTTAAATGTATCTGTGCATATCTTTGCCCACATATCTTTAGATACTGTAACAGATCTGCCAGTTTCTTTATAATCTACTACAAATCCATTCCATGTCGCATCACCTTTTTGATAATCTCCTCTGCCGCTATTTTTTTGTTGCTTAGCGCCATCTCTTTTTGCTTCTGCTCTTTCAGACATTAGTTAACCTTAAAGTTATTTGTATGTCCATTTGGGCAAGTCCAGGACATTATTAAATTTACCGTATCCCAATAAGTTTCATCAGAATCTAAATCACACTTAGAGCAAGGCTTTCCTCCACCAAGCTTTTCTAATTCAATTGATTGTGAATCAGTTGGTTTAGGGCCAATAAATTCATTAAGATTTGGCACTGATTTGCTCCTGAAGTTTATCTACTACTTCTGAATTATCACGAAGGTACTGCACTGCTTTAGCACGTCCCTGGAACCGTTCCCCATCCACGGTGTACCAAGCACCACCTTTTTCCACGATGCCATACATTTCGGCAACATCAAGTGTTTCTCCGACACGATCTACTCCTATTGTCTCTCCTTGATAGTAAAAGTCGTACTGCCCTGAGAGATTTGGGGGAGAGACTTTGCTGTAATCAACAATCCAATTAACTGGCCTGCCGACTCTTTGCTCAATAATCTTATCGCCAACTTTAATGCCAGCCTTAATAGCATTTGCTTCGGCTTCGCTAGACCAGAGCTTGATAACTGTGGTAGAGAAGAATTTAACTGCCATTCCTCCTGTTGGGATATGGGAAGCATGCATAGAGCCAAATTGATTTCTTTGTTGTGAGATAAGAACAAGTAATGTGTTTTTGTTTGCATAATTTAGCATCTTGACCGCATGTGTCATATCCTTTGCTTCTGCTCCAATCTGTTTAGTATCTTGTAAATATTTTAATTCATTTCCATCTTTTTCAAAATAAATTGCAGGAAGCAATGCTGAAATAGAATCAACAACAATTAAGTCTACTTCTGCTTCCATAAGTTTTGTTGCAACATCTACCATATCGTTTATCGTTTTGGCTGGAGAGTAGATAAGGGAAGAAGAATCTACTCCTAGCTCCTCCGCCCATGCTGGATCATAAGAAGCCTCTGCGTCAATCCATGCACAAGTCCTGCCCTCTTTTTGAGCCATAGCAATCATTTGTAGGCAGAAAGAAGACTTTCCAGCAGACTTATTTCCCCAAACAAGAACTTGACGGCCATATGGAAGTCCGCCACGTAATGCCATATTCAAGCCTATGCTAGGCGTAGCCTGTTTATGTACCTGAACATCTTGCGCTGATTGAACTCGTTCTCTTGTTTTTGGATCTAATTTTGCTAATACATCATCTAATACAATTGTCATTATTTATCTTTCTTCTCTCTCCCATTATACCATTTAGAATAGGTTGCCGTGAAGCTTTGGACGTTCTTTATTTTTCTCCATTTTGTTATGCAACACTTCGTCAAGGCTGTGCAGCACCTGCTCTTCATTTCTCATTGCAGCATAGACATCTAATATTCTAATAATAATATCTGCAATTTCTTCTACAACCTTTTCAGACCCTTGACTTTTACGGATAGCCTCCAAAACTTCAGTAACTTCCGAATGTACAAGAGCGAGTTTGTTGCCAATCTTATCATGCGTATAATCGCCATCCCAAAATCCCTTTTCTCTTGCGGTTTCGTGTAGGACTGCTGCTAAAGCATCTAAGCCATATTCACTAACAATATCATGACTGTTCATTTTTATCCCTTAAACTAAATGTAAATGACGGACCGTTCTCGTCATAATCAATAACTAATTCTTTATCAACTGTTGCCGCATCTAAAAACTTAATTGTTGGAACAGTAATTTTGCCATGCTCCTCAAGTATTGAGACAAGTATTTGATTTATGCTAACAGACTGAATTAGTCCTTCAACATTATCTGTCATTTTATTTCCTTAACATTTAAAGTTCCATCATCCAGTTTGGATAATATAACCTGGCACTTCATTCCCTCTCGCATTTTTGCTAGGGCAATCTTATACATTGTGGGGAAAGCAATTGCACGTGTAAGATTCTTATCTCTATCTGTCATTACAATATGCGCCATCAGCTTTCCAGCTTTTGTTTTGTACGGGGTAAAGTTTATCACAAGATACTCTTTCTCCGCAAGGTCGTACTGCTTTCTATACAAATAATCTACAAACAAGTCCTTAGAGTCTGGATTAATATCGCTTACCTTAATATATCTAGCAATACGATTATCTCCTACAAGGATGAAATACATTTGCCCTGTCTCAATTTGTGTCTGCTCGTTATGGAAAAGACCAATAGATCCAGTTTCATCTACCAACTCTACTCGTGCCCACCCAGTTCCACGCTTAATATTTTTAACCATGCCAAACATTACGAATGATCCCAACTCGTCAAACTCTTCAATTGGTCTAGCCTGCGCCTTAATTCTTGGAGGCAGGTCTAAATTAAATGTAGGTATGCCTAAATACTCGTAATAGTTATCTTTTTCATTACCACTTCTGGCATTATCAATAAATGCTGCGCCACCTATAGCATTAAGTGCTGATATGGCACGAGAATTAATTCCACTACCTTTTTTAGAGGCCTTATCTATAAAGTCTTTATAATTAGAGAAAGGTCTTTGCTCTATTATCTTATTAGCAATGCTATCTGAAATAAACTTTACTTCAGCAAGTCCGAAAACAATAGCATCATTCTTGAGAGAAAAATATAACTCAGATTCATTAATATGCGGAAGCTTAATCTTAAGACCTAATCTTTTTGCTTCGATTAAGTATTCTGTTCTGGTGTCTTTGTTTCCTTCATTCTTAAGTAGGGAGAACATAAACTCCAGAGGATAATAATACTTAAGCCAAGCGGTATGATAAGAAAGCATAGAGTAAGCAACAGCGTGAGACCTATTGAACGAGTACCCCGCATGCGCTTCAAAATCATGCCAAAGATGTTGGGCTTCTTTCTTGCTAATATGCTTTTCAGCGCCAGCAATAAATTGATCTTTGAATTGGTCGAATTCTTTCGCATCTTTCTTCTTTCCAATAATTTTACGGACTTTGTCAGCCTCTGACCAAGTCATTCCACCTAAATGTACGCAAGCCTGCATGACCTGCTCTTGATAAATAATAACTCCGTAAGTGTTTGATGTAAATGGCTGCATGATTGAATGAACATATTTAACGGCTTCATTGCCATGCTTTCTATTAATGTATGAAGCGCCTACTGTATTCATAGCTCCTGGACGAACAAGAGCATTGGAGGCAGCCAAATCTTCAAATGTGCTTACACCCATCTTCATAAGAAGATTGGTATAGGGAGTTGCTTCAGCCTGAAATACTCCCTTTGTATAACCTTCGCTCAACATTCCATAAACATTTTTATCATCTAATGGAATTTCAGATAAATTAATATCTTTACCAGTTCTCTCTTTTACAGATCTAATAGTATCTGAAATCACAGATAAGGTCTTTAGGCCCAAAGCGTCAAGCTTTATCAGACCAATATCTGCTACTGTATCCATATCATAGGCAACAACTGGAATTCTTCCCGACACCTTATCTTGTGCATCTTCACGAGATTCAATAGGTGCATATTTTCTAATATCATCTTTAGCAACAACAACACCTGCAGCATGTACGCCTACGCTTCGGATCTTGCCACGTAGTCTTTCTGCAA
>OGVZ01000127.1_pt1 | contig 12040 bp, 19 predicted proteins | sample 1575881 | NCBI WGS metagenome assembly OGVZ01 (sample SAMN07581520, study PRJEB24739) | freshwater metagenome | place: Singapore | collected 2015-01
TATCATCTACAAACCAACGCCATTTATCGATATGGTTGCGGGTTAATCCTTCAACAGTATTAATTCTAGGTACGGCGATTAGATCTACTAGGCCCTGGTTTGTAGATGATAATGGCTGGGTTAACTACCCAGATTATCAAACCCGTATCTGCTTCTTGATTCATGAAGAGAAATAAAATATCTTTTCTACTACGTGCTACTTGTATTACTGCTTCTCTAGCAAACGGTATTTCAAAGTTATTCCCACCATACCATCCTACTACAAATTTATCTTGAGTATTAAAGTGTTGTTTAAAGTTAACATCTATATCAGGTAAACTAACCATATGGGGTACGAATGGAGAATTATTTCCATATGCTTGAGATAACCACTCTGAAACATAAGCATATACGTCTCCATGAGGGTCATATGAAGGAAAGACAGCATGAATGCAGTTTTTTGCTATACTACTTAAAATCCCATCATTATGGCCATATTTTATAGCATAGAAACAATCATGAGGAATATTATTCACTTGAGAATAATGATCTACTAAGTAAACTGGGAATCTTGTTTGGAATTTATTTAGTGATGTTAATTCTGAGTTTCTAGGGGCTACTATAATAGATTTATTTCCTAATATAGATTCATTGTACAGAGCATAATCATAGGTTGCTATACTTGTTCCTCTTAAATTTAAAGAATTTTCATAAAATAGAACAATTTTAGATTGTGTCATAAAATGCATTCTGTTTTTCCTGTCTATCAATTGTTTTAGGATGTATTAAATCATATCCTTCAGGTAAATTTGCTATTGTCTTCCAACCTGTGAGACGCTCATGTACTTTATTAGCCCATTTTATTTCCTTTTTATTAGCGCAGATACGGGTTTGATAATCTGGGTAGTTAACCCAGCCATTATCATCTACAAACCAACGCCATTTATCGATATGGTTGCGGGTTAATCCTTCAACAGTATTAATTCTAGGTACGGCGATTAGATCTACTAGGCCCTGGTTTGTTTCTAATATTTCATGAATATTTTCAGCTAATCCATCACTTAGATATTCATCAGCATCAATGAAGAATACCCAATCACGTGTACAATGATCTTTAACATTATTTTTAAATGATGCAAAGTCACCATTTAATGATGAATATATTCTATGAAATTCAAATTTTTGACCAACATTATATTTATCAGCTACTTTTTTTACTTCAGGTGTAGCTGTTGTATCTATCTGGAGCATTATTTCATCTCCTGGTTTGATGATGGTTACTAGTTGATCTAATAGACGTTCTAGTTCAACATGTTCATTCCATGCTGTAATTGCGAAACTAATTGTTGACATAACTTTACTTTTGATTAAAGTATCCTACATAATCAAGCGCTTCCATAAAGTCACGCTCTTCAAATTCTTGTTTAGTTGTCATATCTGCTTTACCATCTTTAGATTTTACAGCTGACCATTTCCATTCTTCAGTAGATGCACCTTCAGCAAATATCATTGATTTATCATCAAATGTTAAAGCAATTGGATACCAGTGGTATCCTTTTTCATCTTTAAATTTTAATGCTTTATATAGTTCAGGTAATGTTTCTTCTGCTTGTGGAGCATGCTCGTCAGTCATAGTAGAGTTAGATGTGAATCCACATCCAAAGCAACTCCACATAGTGAATTTTTCGTTTGATGCCTCGTGGCAAGCGTTTGAGCCACATCTAGGGCATATAATTAATTGTTCAGTCATTACTATCTAATTTATCGTAAGTAGTAGTTGTTGTATATCCTGGAAATATATTATTATTTACTTTTTCAAGTTGTTCTTTAACTTCATCCCAACCTTTAGGAGTTAAATTAAAGTTATTACTACCAGCAACGAATCCTTTTAACCAAATTACAAATTCATTACTTGTCATTATTCTACTTTTTTAAGTTTAGGTAATTCGATTTTCTTTAATTGAGGAAGTTTAAGTGCTACTTGTTTAGGTACTTTTTCCTCAATTATTGCATTTAATTTTTCAGCCATTTTTTCTAAACTAAACTCAGTACGTGATTTATATGCTTGACGTTTTGCGCCATCAAGATAATCTTTATAGTTTTTATAAACTTCCTTTAATATTTCAGCTGATTTTTTATAATCAACTGTAAACCAAGATGAATCAGCAAGTAACATGTTTTCTACTACAGCTGAAGAATGTATTTTGGTTATTTGACCAGGTAATAATACTGACATTTCAGCATCTAAGAAATCTAAATGTCCACTGTAGTTAGGAGCAATTACTGGTTTTTGGCTTATTGTTGCTTCGATTAATGGACGACCATATCCTTCACCTTTAGTAAATGTAACGTGTGCTTTTACTTTTGGATGATTATATAATTCATTTACTTCTTCATCACTTAACTCACCGTGTAGCAGATATACATTAGGTAAAGTACCATCATCACCCACAGCAGCACGAATTTTATTTATTTTTTCTAGTATACTATCTCTATCCATAATAGAGTAAGTACCACCTGATGTTTTAAGGATAAGACCTGGTTTTTTGCCTTTGCCTTTAAATGTTTCAAGGAATGTTTTAATCATCATTCCTACATCCTTTCTATCTTGTCCAATTTCACCTTGTAACCAGTGACCTACAAATAGGAAATTAAAATCTTCATCAACTGTATCTAGTACATCCCACACCTCACTTTCATTGATAGCGTCTAGTTTTTGATAGATATTAGTATCAACACCTTCAAATAATACCTCTATTGGTTTTTCTGCTTTAATAATTTTTATAACCTGATTAGTATTTTTGTCACGTTGTTCAAATGCAGACCCTTCAAATACATGTTTAGCATGTTCAGATGATACTAATGTTAAATTCATTCTGTTAATACCTTCTAACCAGCTTGGATCACATAATGTAGTTTCGATACCTGCTGTAATACCAATATTATATTTTCCTATTGGTTGGAATTCATTCGGAACTGTAATTTGAATCCAGATGTCTGGTTGACGAGGTAGTTGTGGTTGTTGAAGGAAACAATCTATAATTTGTTTATGTTCTGGGTTGTTTGCTTGTAAGAACCCAAATGGAGTAGACCCCCATCTTTGTGGAGCAATTTTGATATCGTATTTATTTGCTTTTAAAAGCGCTTTTACAATATCTCTTGAACGAGCACCATAACCAGAATATGTGTCAATAGGACAACTTATTACTACTAATTGTTTCATATTATTTTGCGATAACGTGTTTAACGAAATGTTTAGGTTGTTTTAAAGTTTCTACTTGAATAAGCTCAAATCTATGACGAGGTTGCCACTTAGCAAAGGTTTCATCAATTCCTTCAATTACATTTTTACACATATTTGTAGCTGACATCATTGATTCATCTGACATAACCCATTTATGAGCTTCTTGTCCAATAAACTCTCTATATGTTTTTCCTGATTTAAAGCAAGCCATAATTTGATCAGCTATATCATGTGGTTCAGCTCTATCATCAAAGATATAAGGTGTAGGTACTGATCCAACTAGGCTATGGTTTGAAGGAAATACTGGGAATGCCCAGTTGCCATGTTTTTTGTATTTGCCTCTATGATTAGATCCAAATTCAGGGGTGAATTTAATCCAATCACCATTTTGATCTTCAAATCGCATTTGGTCTTGCATACCACCTGTTACTGTAGCTATGATTGGTTTACCACACATCATTGCCTCAGTTAAACTTAATCCCCATCCTTCATTTGAGCTTACTAATGCTGTTACGTCTGTAGCATTATAGAGTAAATTCATTACATTTGATGGATACTTATTTTGATCGAATATGATATTATATTCTTCATTTCCAAATAACATTTCCTTTACTGCTTGAAGATCAGTTCCGTTTTCATCTACTACTTGAGTATGTAAAATAAAAGCACATTTTGATTTTTGATCTTCAGTTAATTCATCCATGAATATTTTCCAAGCTAACATTAAGTCAGGAACGGATTTACGACGAATGTTTCTAGCATTATAGAGTAAATTAAAGTCGTATTCTTTACCTCCATAAAGTGCTTTTTTATACTCTTGTAAAGCTAAATATTCAGGATGTTCAGTTGTAATAGGGAAGAAAAACTTCTCATTAATACCATGTGGAACATACTTAATTATTTTTTCAGCTGCTAACTCTGGTACTAATACACAACGATTAATGTTTTCTGTTTGTTTTGAAATTGCCATTAGACAATCACAAGATTCATAATATGATTTATTATACATTGGATAAGGCAAATCATCCCAAATGTTAAGATAAATCAAAGGCATTTTCTTTCTAATTTCTTGTTCCATTTGAAATAACCAAATCCAATATCTTGGATCAGTAAACATCATTAATGCATCTGGCTTTTCAAGTTGGATCATTTGTTTTAGGAACATTGGATCACCGTATCCACTAACAGGATAAAGATAAACACTAGCATCAGTAATACCAGAATGTTTATTAGTATCATCATTTAAACCAAAGCGTTTACCTTGATCTGGGTGGTGGATTGCTCCTCCGATATTAACCCAATTGTAATGATGGGCTGTACCTACTACAATTTCTCTAGCCATTGTTGAAATACCAGATGTCATTCTGATATCATCACATAACAGTAAGATTTTCTTACGTTGCGCTTGCGGAATGTAACCTTCTTTCATAAACTGTTTTACTCGTTTTCTTGAGGTAATGTTGTGTCTAATTGATTGTGAAGTTGTTTGCGGAACTCTTCGCTGGTTAAGTAAAGATATATAGCTCGTTCTGATAACTTTTGCATACTGAACTTGTACTTAACACAGGCAATTTTAAACTGCTCGAATAAATCCTCAGGAATCTTCACGGATGTTAATTGCATTTTTGCCATATACTATATTTTGATATAAATATATACGTTTATGAAGAAACCGCAGATTTATCACAGAGATCTGGTTTGTCTCTATATGGACACCATTTGCAGCTACTTTCACCTATATTTTTAAGATATGACTTTATAATGGGCTTTCCACTTTCATCAAAGCAATCTTTGATAAAGGCATTAAAGCTTTCCATTATTTGTTTTCGTTTGTTTTTTCCTGAAGCGGGCTTAAAGGATTGAACCCTGGGAATTGGGTACTCAGCTTCCCAAATTTTTCGTTTAACAATGAAGTACTCGACTTCGATTTGCTCGACGTCGAATCCGAATTGTTTTGCAAAGTACTCTTTATAAAGGAGGATTTGAGCGATTTTACTATCGTCCTTCTTTTCTCGCTCGCCCCACCCACGTGTGGAGGTTTTGATGTCATATATATAGACTTTATTTAATTCAGTATCATATAGAACGAAATCAATATAACCTTTCAAATATACGTTTTTATTTAATCCAGTAAGTATAGGTAACTCAATACCTAATAACTTTACTTTACGTATAGTGAATAGTTTATTTCGTCTTGCTTTAATCCAGCTTAGAATTGCTACTCCATCATCGAAGAACTCTCTCATTTCAGCTGGATTGCTGAAGTGTTCTTTAGTTTTTTCATATTCACCTTTATATATTTCTCTAAAGCGTTCAGTAAATATTGTTTCTAGATCCATTTTATCGGCTGCTGCTCCACTTTCATTATACATTGTTTCAATGTATTGTTGAAGTGTTTCATGCATTGATGTTCCAAATACAGTATGAATACTGGCTTGGTATGGTTGTTTCATTTCAACATACGATAGATACCACTGATGTGGGCATGTAGAGTATACTGAATATTGAGAGTAGGATACTGAACGCTGAAATGAGTAATTTATTTCAGGTGGGATATAATCTTTAATCCTCAGCTCTATCTCCGTCAGCTTGCTTTTCGCCATATATTTCTCTTATTTTGGCTCCTAATTCAGCATCATTGGAGTAATGAGCTACTAAATCTTGAACTGTATTGATTGTTAGTATTTCTTTTTTTAAATACTGAGATAGATCTAATGCTTCTTCATAAGCATGTTGAAGCATATTTTGATGATCATTCTCATGTAATGTAGTATTGTATTTGTTCAATCCACGCTGCGATCGAGATACTAGATCATCAATCACAGCACCTGTAATTTTATCCTTTACTGTCATTTTCTTTTCTTTTTTATAATATACTGTACCTGCTGTGCCTATGAAAGCACCTATTGCTGCTGCAGGTACCATTGATTTGTCAGCAACATATGATGTAGTGATGAAGGCACCAGCTATAATGATAATTGCAGACCATGCTCCAGCAGCCCATACTCTACGTTTATCAATTTCAATAAAGTACATTGCCCAACATACGTCAGCTAATATCATAGCTAACATTACTAATATGAATTTAATCGTATATTCCATTTATTTGTTGTTTTATAAACTTTAATTCATCTGAAGGGAGCATTTCAATATATTCTTTAGCTTGTTTTTCAGATACTTCAAAGTATTGTTTAACAGCATCTACATCGTCTTTACTATAATCTAATTTTTTAGATGCTTTAATATATTTTAAAAATTTATACTGCTGTGGGATTAGATCCTTATATAGATTATATAGATACTCTCCCTTCATTTGCCAAGTATTTTTTTGTACCAGATTAACTACCTCACAATAATCAGGGTCCATACTTAGATAACGATTGATCATCCAATTGTTCCATCCCTCGTCACCTAGATATGGTCCCTTATTAGTAGTGATATTCTTAATATGGTCAAATATATTAGGCATTAATAGTTTTTATTACTATCAGAATATTTAGTTGATGCTTGTCTTTGTGATTCTAACATTTTTACTTGGCCATCCAAATAACGTACACGATCAACAGCACTAGCAAAGTCATTTGCTAATCGTTCATTTGATGCTTTTAATGAATCGTTTTCTGCTCTTAGTGTTTTGTTTTCTTCATTCAAGCGTTGTGCTACAGTGATAGCATCAGCAAGTTGTTTCTCTAATTCTTGTTTAGTTGACATTTTAAATAAATTTTTAAATAGATTGAACATTATTGTTCTGTTTGATTGTCTCTTAGTTGCATTGGAAGGAACTCCTCATTCACATGTCCACATTTGCTACATGTGAATACTGGAATTGGAATCATAGCATCTTGTGCTGTACCTGTAATGAAGCGAGATGCTTTACGAAGTAGCATTCCTTCAATGAATATATTATTATCACATTTATCACATGTGATGCCTGTTGTTTTATCTAGGCTGATGTTCATTTGAACTTGTTGTTGACTCATAGTACTTGTTTTATGCTTCTATTTTTTTATAATACTCAAATACTTCTTCTAACTGTTTAGGATCTTTAACCCACATAATCCAATCATCTTTTTCTATTTCCTCTTCAATTACGTCTATGTAGAACGTTTTAGGAGTAAAAGGAAACCCTTTAGCTGCTACACGGATTACATTAGTGTCGTTAATAGCATCCTCTCTTGTTGGATATAAAGGTCCGGTCCAGCATGATCCATTTTCACATCTTTTAACTATGGCATTATTATATGTTACATTTCCATCTGCTTGTTTGAATACAGCTGAGTTGCGTTTATTTTGATACTTAATATCATCTCCATAATTCAATTCATTCCACTCTTCATCTTTACCTGTTAAAGGTCCGAGCTGTTCGTAATTTGCTAGCTTACTAAATAAATCTAGAACTACTTGAGCAGACATTCCTGAGTGTCCTTGATTGGAGAATACTTCTATCAATTCCATTACAGCTTTACCTGTCATACCCCCATAGAAGTCTCCTTCTTCTGAGAAGGCTCCTATCATTTCTAGTTCTGTTTGTGCATGTTGTTTTAACGACATATTATTTGTTTTTAAACTTCCAGATATATCCGAATGCTGTTTTTTGTTTATTATTGCAGCAAGCACTGATATCTCCTACTCTAATACCTGTTTGTCTTGCTGCTTCATTTATTGAAATATACTCATTTATCTTTGCCCCTCCTAAGGAATATTGTTCTACTACTTTCTTTGTTGGATGGGAATTACTTATATTCTGTCTCCATTCAGCTGTTTTTACTCTTCCTTTAGCTGATTGGCTTTTCTTTTGTTTTGTTTCTTCTGAGTCTTTCTTTCCAGTGTGGGATTTACTCATTTTTTGTTTGGTTGTTTCAGACATAGTTCCTGTTCCGTTTGGTTCCCCTCCTGCTTTTAATACTAATCCATTAGGATGAAGAGCATTATAATATTTAGTCCAATATAATTCACGATCATTTAATTCTTCTGGTTTGCATTCTTCAATAACTTCAAATGTATGATTTTCAACACCATATTTAGTAATTGAATTATAAACCAATATACATTTATCTGTATGTCTATTTCTATGAGCTGTTAATCTTCTATTTATATTAATACTTTGACCAATATAGACTTTACCTTTAGGGTTTGTTATTTTATATATTCCTATCATATCAATAAATATATGAAGGATATATTCCCCGTCAGGGATTATAATACTTGTTTCTTAGTTATTTCAAGTATTTTTGCTATGGCACTGGCCCAATTAATTTCCTTATCAGGTACTACACCTGCTCTCCAAATATGATCATCTAGTACTACTGATATTTCAGCATCATGTCCGTAGCTGTATTTGTCTAGATTATCAAATAGGAAACGATATGCCACTTGGAAATCATCAACCTGAGCATCAGCCACTATTTGTCTAATAGTGTACCATGCTTTTTTATCTCTTGATTTTAATACCTCTACTACTCTAGTAAGCCAATCAGTATTAAGGGCAATCCACTCATACTTATTATCTTTAACACCTGCTTGTAGATTTTTGATGATTGAGCGAATATCAGGATAATATTCTTTAACCAGTAGAGCTACATTTTTAAGATCATATGATACACCTTCAACATCAAGGATATTAGTGCAGATATGTCTTGCAACATCAGGCATTGATGGTGGTTTCAAGATATGGATCTCACAACGTGATGTTAGTGGTTCAATTAAACGCTCAATATAGTTACATGTTAAGATAAAGCGTGTATTAACTGAATATTCCTCAATAATATTACGAAGTGCTGCTTGTACTGGTTGAGTTAAGAAATCAGACTCGTCCAATATTACTACTTTAATTGGATTAAATGTAGCTGATGAAGCGAATCCCTTTACCTTTTCCCTAATCATATCAATACCGTTTTCATCTGAGGCATTGAGGTAGATGTAGTCGCACTTAATGTTTTTAACTATTAGCTTAGCTAATGTTGTCTTACCAGTACCAGCAGTACCACTAAATATAAAGTGGGGAATATCGTTAGAGGCAATACAATCGGTGATGCGGCTTTTAACCGCATCATTTCCGATGTATTTATCTAAAGTTTGGCTACGATATTTTTCAATCCAGAGTGTATGTTGTTTCATAACTTAAATTTACATTCCTAAATCTGCCATCCCAAAGTCATCTGATTTCTTTTTATCAGTTGGTTTTTCATGGATGACACATTCAGTCATGAGCAACGTAACGGCAGCTGCAGCAGCGTTTTCTAATGCTGAGCGTACTACTTTAGTTGGGTCGATGATACCTGATTCATTAGCATCTACTAACATTCCATTAGTAATATCTGGTACCATGTTTTTGGTTTTGCGAACTTGCATTAACCAGTCATTTGTTTCTTCACCAGCGTTTTCAAGTATTTGTTTAAATGGTTTACCGCAGGCTTTAAACACGATTAATGCTCCTTTAGCTCTATCATCACCACCAGTTACATTAATTTTACTACTAGCATGTAGTAATGCTACACCAGCACCAGGTAAGATACCTTCATCAAGTGCGGCTTTAGTAGCTTGTAGAGCATCATCTAAGCGATCTTTCTTTTCTCTCATTTCAATTTCAGTACCACCACCTACATTAATGATAGCTACACCACCAATCATTTTAGATAAGCGCTCTTGTAGTTTTTCAATCTCATATGGTGAGGTTGAAACATCAATTTGAGATTTTAACTCTGTAATACGTGCTTCAATCTTATCTACATCACCTTTACCATCAACGATAGTAGTTGTTTCTTTACCTACTGTAATAGTACGTGCTTGTCCAAACCAATCTTTATTGAATTTATCTAAGCGCATACCTTTTTGCTGTGATACTACAGTACCACCTGTTAATACAGCAATGTCCTCTAAAATTAATGTACGGCGCTCTCCAAAGTCAGGTGCTTTAACAGCAGCTACTTTTAAGATACCTCTCATTTTATTTACAATCAAGGTAGCTAATGCTTCACCATCAATGTCTTCAGCTACAATGAATAATGATTTATTCTGCTGAGATACTGATTCTAGAATAGGTAATAGATCCTTTACAGCTGTAATTCGACCATCTACAATCAATAGTAGAGGATCATTTAATACTGCTGTCATCGTGTTGTTATCTGTTACCATATAAGGTGACTTATAACCACGATCAAACTGTAGACCTTCAACTACCTCAAGTGATGTTTCTCCAGTACGTGATTCTTCTACTGTAACGACTCCATCTCTTCCTACTTTATCAATAGCTGTAGCTACTAGATTACCAATTTCTTCATCTCCATTAGCTGATAAAGTAGCAATTTGTTTAATTTGCTTTTCATCAGTAATAGGTGTAGACATTGCTTTTAGCTCTTCTACTACTGCTTTAACTGCCTCTTCAATACCCTTTTTTACTTGAGTAGCGTTGGTAGAGGCATAAGATGTAGCTTGTAGCGCTTGAGATGCAATAGCATGGGCTAATACAGTTGATGTAGTAGTACCATCACCAGCAGCATCTACTGTTTTTTGAGCTGCTTGCTTAATAACGGTAGCAGCCATGTTTTCAATTGGATCTTCCAATACAATTATTTTAGCTACTGTTACACCGTCTTTGGTGCTGTTTACTTGTCCATGTTCTTTTTCAATCAATACGTTACGTCCGAAGGGACCCATAGTTACTGAAACGGCATCGTTGACTTTGTCAATACCGGCTTGTAGTTTTTCTTTTGCTTCACGATCGAAGCTTATAATTTTACTCATATTATTCTTCAATTATTGCTAATAAATCTTGTTCCTTCATTACAATGTATTCTTCACCCTTAATAGTGATACGTTGTCCACCAAACGCAGGGAATACTACTGTTGCCCCAACAGGCACTTCATTTGGGATTACATTACCATGTAAATTAACCAACCCAGGTCCAGAGGCAATCACCTCACCCATTAGTGGTTTTTCTTTACCTGCATCAGGTACAATGATGTTTCCATACATTGTTTCAGTTTCATCTTGTTGTTTGATCACAACGTGATTGTGTAGCGGTTTAATCTTCATTTTTTAATTTATTTTTATATTCTTCAGCCATTTTATCTCTATTTTTATGCCACTCAACATATGATATTGGTTTAGCATAATAATGTTTACTTAATGCCTCAACTAATATTTCAAGATCAAACTCAATCGGACCGTATTCTTCATCCGAGCAGTCAAATACCACCTTATCATCTATTAATTTTAGATAAGCTGATCTATGCCATCTAGCTTCACCTTTAAATACTATTGTTTTCATAACAATTAAAGTACGACAGGCCTTTTGATTTTCAAAACTTATTTAATTTTTACTTTTTTAGGTAATTTTTCCTCGGAAATAGGAATATCAATGATTAACAATCCTTTATCCATTGTAGCTATTAATTTGCTTAAATCAAATTTAGCTGCTACTTTCCAAGCAAAATCAAATGAGCGACGAGCAATGCCTTTTTGAATATAAGGGCGCTCTACTTCATCTGCCTGTTTATCATGTTTAATTCTAAGTGTATCGCCGTCTACTATAATTTCTAAATCGTCTTTATCAAGACCTACTACGGCTAATTCGAAACGTAACTTGTTTTCTACCTCATAAATATCAACTGGGTAGTTGATTTTTGAGTTTATAACTGTTGTAAAGTTGGATGAATTATCTAGAAAATTTTTCCAAATAATATCAAAGGGGTCATCCATAATTCCCCATGGTCTAATTTGTGTCATAATGTTCACTTTTGTGCCCCCTAAGGTGGCGGTTAATTAATAATTCGTAACTGAGGCCTGTCGTACCTCATTTATCGTGACTGGGAAAC
>OGVZ01000128.1_pt1 | contig 11928 bp, 12 predicted proteins | sample 1575881 | NCBI WGS metagenome assembly OGVZ01 (sample SAMN07581520, study PRJEB24739) | freshwater metagenome | place: Singapore | collected 2015-01
GTTTCCCAGTCACGATACCCAGACAACAGAAACAGTTCCACCAGTCACAGTAGTTGCGTTAATGGAAACCAGAGTGTTGCGCCCCTCAGTTCCTGTTGTATCAAGCAGTAGAGGAAGTCCGGCTGATAAACCAGCCAAGATAAGTCGATTCACACCAAATGCAACAAGCACAAATATTGTGAGTTCAATTCCTGTGGCGCCATTGCGAAACCCTATTAGATCTGGCAGATTAGCGCGAAATTTAGGAAGGTGAAAATCTCACCTAATGAAGAATTGGTGATCTTAATCGCGTCCAAAACGGAGCCAAACCAAATAAATTGAAGCCCCAGCCCCCAGCAACATCCCAACCAATACAAGGTAGGTCGTTCCCAGCCATCGATCAAGGCCCCAGCCAATCCCACCCCAAATAAGAAGACCGGAAAGAAGGTAGCCAACAATTGACCACAAAGCATTCTCCTCATTTTGGGAGTTACTTAAATTATCGTTATTTGAATTTTTTCGACTCATTAAATATCGCCTTCCTTCTTTGGTAGCGGTAGGTGCACTCGCAACTTTAAAAAGCTACGAATTTCACCAAATAACCATGCCATGGTAATCAAAATTGCGCAGATGGCAAAACTGCCCCGATCAAAGGTGGCGCGATCGGTGTATTTAGTGACTAGCAGGAGAAAGACTCCCATGAATAAAACCTTTGCAAAGTAGGAAAACATTGCCAGTGCCATCGTTGCCATAGGATCTAAATTTCTAGAAATTCGCGCAACTAATAAATGAATACTAAAAAATATAATCACAGTAAATGATGCTAAGAGTGAGCCTAATAATCCAGATTGACCATTGATTAGCGTTAGAACAATCGCGCTCACTGCTGCTACAGCAGTTGCTGGTGCTATTGCGCCTTTCCAAAGTTGAACATCACTCATTTAAACTCCGTCTTCACCTTGTTACTTCTAATTACCCAGATAGAAAGAGCAAAGATGAATATGCCAGCAATAATGGCAATCCAAAATGGTACAAATGCTGCAATCACAGTTGGGAAAGCAAACATTGCACTCCAAAGATATAAAACTACCGTTGTGCGTTGTTGAGATAAACCAAAGCGCATAATTCGGTGATGAAGATGCTCACGGTCTGCCGTAAATGGTGATCGCCCAGCCTTGACTCTTCTTAGTATTGCCATTACAAAATCTAATAACGGAATTGCTAGCACGGTAAAGGGTAAAAATAGTGGCAGTAATACTGAGCCACCATTTTCTTCGGTAATCGCTGAGGCATCTACTTGGCCAGTCAAAGTAATTGCAGATGCACTTAGCAATAATCCCAGAAACATAGCTCCGGAGTCACCCATAAATATTTGAGCGCGATGAAAATTGTGGGGTAAAAAGCCAAGGCATAAACCAATTACAACTGCGGTAATGAGAGATGGTGCACCTGCGCGGTTTAAACCATTAATAACCGCTAATAGATAGGAGAAGGCAAAAAATGAGGCTGCGCAGATCATCACAATTCCAGTAGCCAACCCATCCAATCCATCAACAAAGTTAATTGCATTAATAACCACCATTACAAATAAAACCGTAAGCAGTTGACCAATATTTGTTGGCAAAGTTGTAATTCCATTAATTGGCAGCCAAAGAATTTGCACTCCGTAAATTAACAAGATGCCTGCAGCTAAAGCTTGTCCGGCAAATTTAGTGATTGGATCTAAATCAAAGCGGTCATCAATCATGCCAATTAGAAGTATTACTGTTCCACTTAGAAAAATTCCAGTAGCCTCTGGTCCAAATGATTTATGCACCAATGGTAAATAGTTAACAATTACAAGGGTTAGTGCCATCGATAACCACATTGCTAGGCCACCCCAACGAGGCGTTGGCTCTAGGTGAACATCGCGGGATCTAATTGCCGATACCGCACCAGCCTTAACAGCAAGATCTTTAACAAGTGGTGTAACTAAATAAGTTATTATCGCTGCAAGTAGGACTGTTACTAAGTACTCGCGCATTGCAGATTAGAGTTGTTTTTTGGCTCTGGATAAACTGGAAATCTTGCAGTTAATTGATGGACCTCGGAGCGAATTGCTTTTGCCTTCGAATCATCTTCACCATATTTAATTGCTCGGGCAATAAAAGATGCAATCTGATTCATCTCCGACTTTCCCATGCCTTGGGTTGTAACCGCAGCAGTTCCAACTCGAATACCACTGGTAACAGCTGGGGTCTCAGGATCAAATGGAATTGCATTTTTGTTAAGTGAGAGTCCAGATTTTCCACATCTTTCATCTGCAATCTTGCCATTTACTTTTGTTGATCGAATATCAATTAGCGCTAAATGCGTTTGAGTTCCACCAGATACCGCGCGCATTCCCTCAGATTCTAATCCTTTTGCTAACTCTTTGCAGTTTTCAATAACTTTCTTTGCATACTCTTGATATTCAACAGTTGCACACTCTTTTAGTGCCACAGCTTTTCCAGCAACCGCACTCATGATTGGACCACCTTGCATACCGGGAAATACAGCTTTATCAATGGCTGCTGCATGTTTTTCCTTACTTAAAATCATGCCACCACGCGGTCCACGCAATACTTTATGTGTTGTAAATGAAACTACATCTGCATATGGCACAGGCGAAGGTATTGCCTTTCCAGCAACTAATCCAATGAAGTGAGCTGCATCCACCCACATGATCGCGCCAACCTCATCACAAATCTGGCGCACTTTTTCAAAATCAATCAAACTTGGATATGCAGTTGCCCCTGAGCAAATCATCTTTGGCTTGTGCTCAATCGCTAGATCTCGCAATTGATCGTAATCAATTAATTCATTATCTTGGCGAACGCCGTAGGAAACTACATTGAACCATTTTCCAGAGAAATTAACTTTTGAGCCATGAGTTAAGTGACCACCGTGTGGCAAAGACATTGCCAGCACTGTATCTCCTGGCTTTGTAAATGCTAGATAAACTGCAACATTTGCACTTGCACCAGAATGTGGTTGTAAATTTGCATGCTCTGCACCAAATAACTTTTTCGCACGTTCAATACCAATTACTTCTACCTTATCAACCTCTTCACAACCGCCGTAATAACGCTTTCCTGGATAGCCTTCGGCATACTTATTAGAAAGTGTAGAGCCCATAGCGGCTAATACTGCTGGTGAAGTTAAATTTTCACTTGCAATTAATTGCAAATCTTGACGTTGACGAACTAACTCTGAGATTAGAACTGCAGCGATTTCAGGATCTTGATTTTCTAGCGCACTAAAATCCGGTCCATAATATTTTTCAGATCTAGTCATACGCTAATCCTAAAGGGTTTGGATAGAAATTGTAGGTACTACCTCTTGTAATTGATCTATTGGGATGGCCCCTGATCGTTGGAGTGTGATTACATTCTCAGAAAACTCAACCCAGGTCGATAATGGCCCAGCAGGTAATACTCCTTCATCAAACTTTGCCCCAACATCACTTTCATAAATATTTAAAGTTTTTAAATCTAAGATTGTTGGCTTTCCAACTAAAGCAGCTGAAGAGGTTGCCAGTGGTCCTGATTGCTCAAGTAATGAAGAGATAAACTTTCTACTTGGCGCACGTAAATTTACTTTTCCAAGTCTGCGATCATCACCTAAATTCCAAGTCAACCCAGGCTGTGCCTTAACTGTGACTGATAATAATCCTGGCCAAAATTTATCAAGTAAATTTTCCTGCTGAACTGTCCAAGCAGTAGAAACACCAGATGCCATTTTCTTATCGCGGACTAAAACTTGTAAAGTTATTGCTGCCGGGTTTGCCCGCAATATTTGTATTGCATTTACCGCATCCCTATCAAAGGCATTGGCAAGATAAACATAACCATGCTCAGCCGCAGCGATTATTACCTCACCTGATCTTAAGTATCTAAGGGCAATTTCAATAGCTTCTGAAAATTGTTCATCAGAAGGGTTAATTAGAGAAATGCGCTCAGACATACCCACCTCTATCGCTTTACCGCGCTAGTAAATCGATCTCTTCCGGTTAGATCAGCATGAGTTTGCGCGGGTAAATAATCCTTTGCTAACTCATTTCTTATTAATTCACCTTGTTTTTCATGATGTTCGGTAATAAAAAATCCACCTGACTTTAACAGCCTAGTTGCTGCTTCAATAAATAATTTAGGAATTTGCATCCCATCAACTGGACCACCACGAAGTGCCATCTCAGGTTCAAATTTTGCTACCTCAATCGGCAAATTCTCATCATTTGGAATGTAGGGTGGGTTTGCAACAACTACATCGGCTTTTACATCCGGCAATGCAGTGGCAACATCTTCAACAACCACTCGAATAGGTAGATCATATTTTGCAATATTTTTATTTAACCAAGCGGCAGCCTCTGGTGATTTTTCAACTGCCACCATGCTCACCTTTAAGCCTTTTAAGGTTGCCTCGGATGCGATTGCAATACATATTGCACCACTTCCAGCCCCTAATTCAATAACACTTTTTGCTTGCTCTTTATCTGTTGCAGAGCTTAGATGCCCAATCACTCGGTCGACAATTAACTCAGTTTCTGGTCGAGGAATTAATACGCCTTCACCAACTTCAAGTTCTAAATATCTAAATGCTGCGCTGCCAGTTATGTATTGAACCGGTCTTCCCATTAATCTTTGTTTTATTAGATCATTATATTCAGCAGAAATTTTTTCACGATCAGCATCATTTAATTCAATTATTTGAGAATGAATTTGTTTTCTCGATACTCCAAGTAGGTGGGCTAGTAACAACTCAGCATCTACATTTGCAATTTGATTTTTTTCAAACTGCGAAAACGCTGCTCTGAGCAGCTCTTTCAAGATTTACCTGCTGATAATTTTGCGGTGCGGTCTGCGTCGATCAAAGATTGAATTACCGCCTCCAAATCACCATTCATTACTGAATCTAAGTTATTAGCTTTGTAATTTACGCGGTGATCACTTAAGCGGTTTTCTGGAAAGTTATAAGTTCTAATGCGCTCACTTCGATCAACAGTTCTCACTTGGTTCTTACGTTCAGCAGATGCAATTCGCTCTGCCTCCTCCTGTGCTGCAGCCAACATTCGAGCTCTCAAAATACGCAGAGCAGACTCTTTGTTTTGAAGTTGGCTTTTTTCATTCTGACAGGCGACTACGATTCCAGTTGGCAGATGGGTAATACGCACGGCTGAGTCAGTTGTGTTAACGCTTTGTCCACCAGGACCAGATGAACGATAAACATCGATTCGAAGATCATTCATATTTATATCAACATCAATCTCCTCCGCCTCTGGCAGGATCAAAACTCCAGCAGCTGAGGTGTGGATTCGACCTTGTGATTCAGTCTCAGGCACACGTTGCACACGATGGACTCCGCCTTCAAATTTAAGTTTTGCGTAAGGTGTTTGTCCTGGTTTTGCTACACCTTTAGATTTAATTGCAACTGACATATCTTTATATCCACCCATATCACTTGGCGTGGTATCGATAACTTCAATCTTCCAACCTTGCTTTTCGGCATATCTTGAATACATCCGAAACAGATCACCAGCAAATATTGCAGATTCATCTCCACCAGCACCGGCTTTAATTTCCATAATTACATCACGATCATCATTTGGATCCCGAGGTAGTAATAGCTCCTCCAGTAGCGCAGCTGCTTCATCTTTGGTCTTCTCTAGTGCAACTATCTCAGAGGCAAATGATGGATCAGATTCTGCTAACTCTTTACCAGCAATAAAATCCTCTTCAGCCAACTTATATGCACGGTAGCCAGCAATTACGGGACCAAGTTGGGCATAACGCTTTCCCAGTGCTCGTGCTTTATTTTGATCAGCATGAATAGATGGATCAGCCATTTGCGCTTCCACTGATTCATATTCAGCTAATAACTCATTAACTTTGGCAAATCGTTCCATCTGATTCTCCTTTCAAAATTATGAGTTAGAAAATTAAAAAAGAGAGCGCACCACATCTTTCGATGGTTAGGTGCGCTCTCTTAAAGAAAACTACTTAGTGCCGGTTTTGTCGGCCTTTCCGAAACGCTCTTGGAATTTAGCTACGCGACCACCGGTATCAAGAATTCTCTGCTTACCTGTATAAAAAGGATGGCATACAGAACAAACTTCAACATAAATTGAGCCGTTCTCTTTTGTGCTACGGGTAGTGAAAACTTCTCCGCAACCACAAGTTACCTTAGTCTCGACATACTGAGGGTGAATTTCGTTCTTCATATTTCTCCTTGATTATTACTGGATCAAATATTCTTGTTAGAACATTTGTGAACCAGTAGGACTAGTGAAGTACTAGAGGGGTAAAGAATAACTGCTCGAGCAGAGCAGTCAAAATTTAAGCCTTATTTAAGCCTGATCACTCTCCTGTTTATTAGATCCATTTCCAGTTGGCATATCTCCACCAGTAGTGGTCTTTTGGATTTGAAGTAGGAACTCAACATTTGATTTGGTGCCCTTCATCTTCTCCAGGAGCAACTCAAGTGCTTGTTGTGGTTCAAGTGCATGTAGCACTCGGCGCAAACGCCACACAATACTTAATTCCTCAGTGCCCATCAGAATTTCTTCTTTGCGAGTTCCAGATGCAACTACATCCACTGCTGGGAAAATTCTCTTATCAGCAAATTTACGGTTGAGGATAAGCTCCATATTTCCGGTTCCTTTAAACTCTTCGAAAATAACTTCATCCATCTTTGATCCAGTGTCAATCAAAGCAGTTGCTAAAATAGTTAGGGAGCCACCATTTTCAATATTTCTAGCAGCACCGAAGAATTTCTTTGGTGGGTAAAGTGCAGCTGAATCAACACCACCGGAAAGAATTCGACCAGATGCAGGAGCTGCGATGTTATACGCGCGACCAAGTCGCGTAATTGAATCAAGTAAGACCACAACATCATGTCCTAGCTCAACTAATCTTTTGGCACGTTCAATTGCAAGCTCAGCAACTGAAGTGTGATCATCTGCTGGGCGATCAAAAGTTGAAGCAATTACCTCACCCTTAACTGAGCGCTGCATATCAGTTACCTCTTCAGGACGCTCATCAACTAGAACAACCATTAAGTGACACTCTGGATTATTTGTGGTGATGGCATTTGCAATTGATTGCAGAACCATTGTTTTACCAGCCTTAGGTGGTGAAACAATTAAACCACGTTGGCCTTTACCAATTGGTGAGATTAAATCAATAATTCTGGTGGTTAAAACATTTGGTTCAGTTTCAAGCCGCAATCTTTCCTGCGGATAAAGTGGAACTAACTTTGAAAATTCCACTCTCTCTTTTGCATTCTCTGGTTCAACACCATTTACTGTTTCGACTCTGACAAGTGCGTTAAATTTTTCTCGGCGTTCACCCTCTTTCGGTTCGCGCACAGATCCAGTAATCACATCGCCTTTACGTAGGCCATACTTTCTTACCTGTTGTAGCGAGACATAAACATCATTTGGTGATGGTAAATATCCACCAGTTCTAATAAATGCGAAGCTATCTAAAATGTCTAGTAATCCGCCGACAGGCAGTAATACATCATCTGGTCCAATGACAATTTCACGCTCTTCACGATTTCCGCGATCACGATGACGGTCTCGATTGCGATCACGGCCGCGATCTCTTCGATTATTGTCTCGGTTACCAAATCTACGGTGGTTATCACCTCGGTCAGAATCGCCATATCCGCTTGAGGAGTTGTTGTTTGAATTATTTGGTGAACTGTCTTGGCTAGATTCATTGTTATCTGCCTCGGCATTGTTATTTCTATTATTTCGATTGTTCTGTCGTTCCATACGACGAGCCTCTCGTTCATTTTTAGCGGCTTCACGATTCGCAGCCTGCAGGTCTCCAATAGATTGGACTAGCTCTGCTTTCTTAAGTGTGGAGGCATTTTCAATTCCAAGTTGAACAGCAACCTTTTTAAGATCACTTAGTGCCATATCCACTAACTCAACCGCATCTGTACGATTGGTTGTTTTTTTCTCTGCCATTTATATATTGCCATTCTTTCTTTTATTTTTTTACCCGTATGAGGGATTTCCCGCGAAAAAAGTTTTTTATTTTGGGATTTTTTTACGTATTTATCTGTCGTACTTTCCGACGGGGTAAAATCTACCATACCCCAGATATAGAAGGAAAATCGGTTATTGGACGCCAGCTTTTGCGATGGCCAACTTTCTGGCCGTAAAGCCTGGGGCAATTGATTGCAGCTGGTCAATCTCATCTTCGCTACCTGCGTAAAGAACCATAACTGAAGGCCCTGCGCCTGAGACAACTGCTGCAAGTCCTGCTCCTCTTAACTTATCAACTAATGCAATCGTTTTTGGCATAGCTTGTGCTCGATAACTTTGATGCAATAAGTCTTCAGTGGCTCTAAACAGTAAATCAGGTCGTTCAGCTAATGCATGTACAAGCAATGCTGTTCTAGAAGAGTTTAGAACAGCATCCTGATGAGAGATGCTCTCTGGCAATAACTTTCTAGCCTTAGCGGTTGCTAATTGATTATCTGGCACTAATAAAAGTGCTTTGATTCGATCATCAACCTTAAGGCCGACTGCTTTACCAATATTTGTATTTGAGCCATCATTATTAATCTTAGATTCAACCCAAGCAATTGTGGCACCACCATAATAGGCAGCTGCAACATTATCTGGGTGTCCTTCTAACTCAGTTGCTAATGTAATCAAATCATCATCACTCATATATTGCTCGCCAGTTAAAACTAAAGATCTTGCTAGCGCCAATCCACCAACAATTGCACTTGCTGATGATCCGAGTCCTCTGCCATGTGGAATAACGTTTAATGCTCGCAGTGCAATGCCTCTTGGTTTACCACCCATATGTTCAAATCCGCGCAGCATAGATTTGATAACTAAGTTTTTGGCATCTTTTTTTACTTCATTAGCACCTTCACCAGTTACATCAACATCAAAGGTTTCATCATCTAAAACTTGTGCTGCATATCGATCCCGTAGCTCTAGTGCTAATCCAAAGCAATCAAATCCTGGACCTATATTTGCACTAGTTGCTGGCACACTAATCTGCGCCATAGTTGCTTTAAAGGTAAGAGCATTTGCATTGCGTTTAGCAGCCATCATTTAAGTCCAATTACTCTAGCCGCTTTTTTAACATCAACGGGAATTACAATTGGTTTAGCTGAGGTGTTTAAAACCCACTGAACATCCTTTAACCCATTTCCCGTTACGGTAACCACAATAGTTTTATCCTTTGGCAGTTTTTTGAGTGCTTTTAATTTAATTAAACCTGCAATTCCCGCAGCGCTTGATGGCTCAACAAATACGCCCTCTTTTGCTGCAACTAAGCGATAGGCGTTTAGAATTTCTTTATCAGTTACTGAATCTATTAAGCCCTTTGAGCCAACTTGAGCGGCAACTGCTTGATCCCAAGATGCAGGATTTCCTATTCGGATTGCGGTTGCAATAGTTTCTGGTTTCTTAATAATTTTATTTTTCACAATCGGTGCAGCTCCTGCTGCTTGAAATCCCCACATCATTGGAAGTAATTTAGACATTCCCGCTTTTTTATACTCTTGATAGCCTTTCCAGTAGGCAGTGATATTTCCGGCATTACCAACTGGCATTGCATGAATATCTGGTGCAAACCCCAACACATCTATTACTTCAAATGCTGCAGTTTTTTGTCCTTCAATTCGATATGGATTAACCGAGTTAACTAGTGAGACTGGGTAATTTTCAGATAGCTGTCTTGCTAGCATTAAGCAGTCATCAAAATTTCCTTTTACCTGTAACAAGATTGCACCATGTGCAATTGCTTGCGCTAATTTACCCATTGCGATTTTGCCTTGTGGAACTAAAACAACTGGTTTCATCTCGGCTTTGCTTGCATAAGCTGCTGCACTTGCACTTGTGTTTCCGGTTGATGCACAAATTACTGCCTTAGCGCCCTCTTCAGCTGCTTTAGATATAGCCATCGTCATACCGCGATCTTTAAAGGACCCAGTTGGATTTGTGCCCTCGACCTTTAACCAAACTTGATTTCCTAACATTTCAGATAAGACACATGCATACACAAGTGGTGTTCCACCTTCACGCAGAGAAATAACTGGAGTTTGATCAGTTACCGGTAACCAATTGCGATATTCATCAATTACTCCCCGCCACTGATGCGCGCCTTTTTTGCCAAATAATGCCATTACATAGCACCTTCAACTCTAAGCACACTTGCAACATCAGTTACCGCAGGCAGATTACTCAAATCTTTTACGGTGGCAGAAAGTGCTGACTCATTAGAACTATGAGTCATAACAATTAATTCAGCTTTTTCGCCAGCGCCAGTTTGTCTAACAGTTTGAATTGAAACACTATGGGCGGCAAAGACATGGGCAACCGACTCTAAAACACCTGGTTTATCAGCCACATTCAATCTAATTAAATACTTAGTCTTGGTTTGGCCAATCGGTGCAATTTTTAATGATGCGTAATCACTCTCTTTCGGACCAATTCCTCCTGAGATTTTATGACGGGCAATCGCAACTAAATCACCAAGTACCGCACTTGCTGTTGGTTCACCGCCAGCACCTCTGCCATAGAACATCATCTGGCCAGCCGATTTTGCCTCTACAAATACCGCATTGTATGACTCTCTAACTGATGCAAGTGGATGATTGCGAGAGATTAAAGCTGGATGAACTCTTACTGAAATTTCACCAGCAGCAGTCAACTCTGTAATTGCCAGTAACTTAATTACCATCTCCATAGCTTTGGCTACTTTTACATCAGTTGCTGTTATCTTTGAAATTCCTTCACGGTAAACATCTTTATCTGTAACTCTGGAGTGAAATGCTAAGCCAGCTAATATGGCTGCTTTATCAGCTGCATCAAAACCCTCCACATCAGCAGTTGGATCTGCCTCTGCAAAACCTAAATCTTGTGCCTGCTTTAAAGCGTCCGAAAATGCAGTGCCATATTCATCCATCTTAGTAAGAATATAATTTGTAGTGCCATTCACAATTCCCATAATTCTAATAACTTGATCGCCAACTAATGATTCACGAAGTGGTCGTAAAATTGGGATTGCGCCAGCAACCGCTGCTTCATAATACAAATCAACATTTGCTTTACTTGCTGCTTCATAAAGCTCTGCGCCATCTTTAGCTAGTAATGCCTTATTAGCGGTAACAACAGATTTACCATTTTTTAATGCAGTTAAAATCAATTCTTTTGCAGGTGAAATACCACCCATAACTTCAATGATTAAATCAATGCTTGGATCGTTAACGATTGAGTTAGCATCGGTGGTAATTAAATTATCCGGCACTCCGTCGCGTTTTACTTTTGCATCTCTTACCGCAACCTTTGCTAATTCAATCTGTGCTCCGGCGCGTGAAGTTAAGTCTGCTTTATTTGCGACCAGCAGGCGAGCAATCTGAGAGCCAACAGTGCCGCAGCCAAGCATGCCGACTTTAAGAGATTTCATTGGAGAAGTATCTCAAACTTATGACAGTTGCCGTGGCGCTTGAATTACATCCAGATTTAGCAAATCTTCCTCATTTTCTCTGCGTAATATCTCTCTCGCTGTGCCATTTAGTACAGCAATTACTGATGGCCTAGGCATGTGATTGTAATTGCTCGCCATACTCCGACCGTATGCACCAGTTGCTGGAATTGCCAATAGATCACCAGCTCTAACATCTTCTGGCATATCAATTTCAGAAATTAAGATGTCTCCACTTTCGCAATGCTTTCCAACTATTCGAGAGTTGATTGCCGGTGCTGATGAATTTCTATTTGCTAAAAACGCTGAGTAAGTCGCTCCATAAAGTGCTGGCCTGATATTTTCACTCATTCCGCCATCTACTGAAATATAACGGCGCATTGCACCATTTTCTAAGGTGACAGACTTAGTTGTCCCCACCATATAAATAGTTGTAGTTGTTGGACCAACAATTGCTCGTCCTGGTTCAATA
>OGVZ01000129.1_pt1 | contig 11869 bp, 14 predicted proteins | sample 1575881 | NCBI WGS metagenome assembly OGVZ01 (sample SAMN07581520, study PRJEB24739) | freshwater metagenome | place: Singapore | collected 2015-01
TGATTGTGGTTCATTTTCTGCACCACCAGATGCTATGTAGAGATCTAAATCTTTGTCGCCATCTGCATCAAAGAGTAACATGCCGGCAACAGTCTTGGTAACATCTTTGAATGAAACTTTACCATTCTTACTTTCATTTTGATAAATAAAACTGCTGGTGGGTGAAGGGTAGCTTCCAGGAACAACCCTTCCGCCTACAAACATATCCAAGTCTCCATCGTTGTCATAATCACATGCTGCAATACAACTTTTCGCAGTTCTATTATTGGTGATTTCAAGTATTTCTTCCTTGAATTTGCCTCTTCCATCATTGATGTAAAAGTGGTCTGTATATGCTTTTGATTGTGGTTCATTTTCTGCACCACCAGATGCTATGTAGAGATCTAAATCTTTGTCGCCATCTGCATCAAAGAGTAACATGCCGGCATCATCCTGCAGTTGAGGAATATTGGAATCTGTAAGTTTGGTTCTATTAAACTTCCCATTTTGTTGCTGAATAAATATGCTGGCATAAAACGGAGAACTTCCTCCTGCAATAAAATCATCCAGGCCATCATTGTTGATGTCACCTACCGCAATAGATGGACCATATTTGGTGAGCTTATGTGGGATCAGTTTTTGTATGTCAAAATCAATAAAATCTATTTCATTAAAGTTTTTATCCATTCCAGAGGCAATCGTGATTTCCCTAAAAAGTTGATTGGCTTTGTTTTCAATAGCCGGAGAGATTTCCTTAGCATCTTTTATGCTCAGTGTGATGGTTTTGTCTGCTTCAATATGTTGAACAAGTTGTGTAGTTTGATTTGGCCAAATAATTTGGATTGAATCAATTGTTGTTTGCCCAGTTAGCGTTCCTCCGAGAGCTACAGAAGCAAACGTATTAGGCGTAGTTCCGATTCCAACTTTCCCAGCAAAATAATTGTCAGCAGAACCCGCGGCGTAGAAGTTGTAACGACCCGTGCCGGAAGCGATATTGGAGTAGAAACCGTAGTTGTTGGTGGCTCCTGTATTTGCGTTATTTGCAAAGAAACTGTATTGGTTCGTTACTGTAGATCCAGCGCCGATTGTCCCTTGAGTTGCGTTGTAATGGTACAGGTTGCTTAGGGTGTACACTGTAGCTTGTGTACTGGGTTGACTATAATAGGCACCAAAATTTGCCGTTACATCGGATTGCCCAGTATTTATTGAAGCTACACCCCACGCCGCAGTAGCTCCAGTTACAGATCCTCCGACTCTGAAATTGTATCCAGTCAGTGAGGTTGAGTTTATTCCAACAGCCCCAGCAAAATAGTTATCAGCCGTTCCAGCAGCGTAGAAATTGTATCGGCCTGTGCCAGAGGCTATGTTGCTGTAGAAGCCATAATTATTGGTGGCTCCGGTGAGGGAAGAGTCTGCTGTGTATCCATATTGATTGGTTGCTGTTGAACCCGCACCGATAGTTGCTTGAACAGCTTTGAAATGGCGTAAATTTGATAGCGTGAAAGCTGAGGCTGCGGTATTTACATAGCTTTGGAATGTTGCAGATTCTGAGGTTACATCGGAAGCCACCACAGAAGATGATTTTGGTGTTAGTACCAACACGTGTCATGATACTATTCAACTCCATGTCATTCATGTTTTGAGCTTCATCCACAATCACAATGCAATTATCCAAGGTCAACCCACGAACATAGGATGTGACCATGAAGTGGATGAGATTTTGTTCTTTCAGTTTATTATATGCACGTTCTCCAAAACGCGGAAAGAGGTCAGCACAAATTTCTTGATAAGGTTGTGAATATACTTCAACTTTTTCTTTTTCATTGCCAGGAAGAAATCCAATGTCACGTGAAGGTACAGCAGAACGAACTATGACAACCTTTTTGTACATGGTTTGACTATCTAGAATTTCCTTGAATGCATTAAACATGGCAATGTATGTTTTTCCTGTACCTGCTACACCATGACAAAGAATGGCTTTGTTCCCCTTGCGATAAAAGTTGAAGAAATTTTCTTGATTTTCAGTTAATGGATAAATTTCCTTTAAATCTGCTTGTGTGACTTTATGCTTTGATTCGTGTTCCTCGACAAGAAATGTTTGTGATGAAACCAGTTTCAGGCGCTTTTTGCGTGACATAAAATACTCGCTGGGTTGGGGGTAAAAAATCCCGCCAAGGCCTAAGCCCGGACGGGATTTGAATAGGACGGAGAGTCCTTAGATGTAACTACTGTTGTTCTTAAGTGTGGAGCCTGGAGTTTTATCATGAATCTTTTGTAAGACCTCTCTAAATCCATTATCGGGGCGTCGGATTCCCAAACGGACCGGGTCACCGAGGGTGGGAGCAGTCAACATCACCTTCTTGACTGTCATTTCACCGCAGTTAGCGCATGGTTGACCCTCCGGTTCGTGCATGGAAGAGATACTTACATTTCTTGTGAAATAGTGCTCACACTTCTCACATTGGTATTCATATGTTGGCATATTTTTATTTATCTTTCGTAGTTTTCTGCGACACGCTGGACTGCATCACGCACCCATTGCAACAACAACACAGCAGATTCATTGGCTTGTACTAGACGTTCAATGTTGTCCAGTTCTTCATGAACATCTATCACAAAATAACGAATTCTGTTGTCCACTTCTTCATAATATTCTTCATGTTTTTCCATAACTCCTCCTACTTGATATCCATGGAAACATCTGCATCTGTCTTATCTTCACGAAGTTCAAGGAACACGGGAAGAAACAAACTTTCCTGCAACGTCTTTTTATCCTGAATTCGAGCATTATACTTTACAGCAACAACCTTTCCAACGGTATTTTGTCGTGTGTATTTATCACGTTGTTCATCCGTGAAGCCAGAACCAACATTCACTTTGATGATACCATCAGCAGATATTAGCACCAAGGCACCCAGCTTGCCTACATTCTTGCCTGTTCCTTCTTGCCAATCCATACACAGCAAATCACATTCCAATTCACCCTTGAACTTCACTTGATGCTTCACTCGCTTATCTTCCCAACCCTGTGTGATGTCCTTGAGAATGATACCCTCTTCACCATTTTGAAAATATTCTTCAAAGATGTGATGTGCCTCATCCTCAGTTGCCACTTCAATGTTTTCAATCAACGAAATTTTTTCTGCGTCGTGCAACAGGTCACTCAACATACGAAAACGATTTTCATAACTAATAGAACATACCCCCTTCTTAAAATCAAGATAAGGAATCATGTCCCAAATAACAGCATGTGCCTTAGACGCTTCGGTGTTTGTAATGGTTCCCTTCACCGCCTTATTCAAGATACCATTACCTTTTTGCCGATTCATGAGACCAAGTGAATCCATAACTACAAGCTCACCATCAAATACCACAGACATTCCACCTGCCAACTTACGAAACTCCTCTTCAAGATTGCCTAGAAGATTAATTTCCTTTCCGTTGCGTGAACGAAATTCAACAACACCATCATTCACAATGGCATTGAATCTCATACCGTCTAACTTCAATTGAACATAGGCGGGATATGTCATCTTGTTCATAATCTTTTCATCATATCCGGAAGCTAACATCACAGGATATGTAGGAATCAAACCAGGCCAAATTTTATTCACAGTGGCATCAGATACACCACAGCGTAAATCTTTTTCAATCACACGCTCAATTACCCGAGCATCCTCTGCCGGCAAAGATTCTAGAATCCATTGAAGATGATAGAAAGCGGCGTTACCAGTTAAAGTGCGTGATGAAAGTTTTTGCAATTCATCAAGACCCTGTTCGAGTGTGATGGTAGCATTGCTCGCACCTGTCTTGTACAAAGGAATCCTACGAATATAAAACTGTGTGAATGGATCTAAGGCAAGATACAACACCTTTCTAAGCAAAAGATTAGAAAGATTGTTCTTTAGAATTGCCTCTTTCTCAAGGCGACTGCTTGTGTTTGCCAAATCAAGAAAAATAGATTCCATAACTCCTCCTTGTATACTGAAATATAGCAAAATCCCCCACTTTTGTCAAGTGAGGGATTGAACATTTGGTAATTTTCTTTAACGAATGGTATATTGCTCTAACGAACGATTCAATTGGTTGTGTACTTGTATGAAAGTTGCTTTTTCCATCAGTTCAGCAATGTTTTTTGCACCTACATAGGCACAGGTTGAACGAATTCCACCTAAAATATCAGAAATGGTGTGTTCCACCAAGCCTTTGTACGGTAATTGCACAACTCTACCTTCGGAAGCACGATAATTTTTCACTTGATTGTGCTTTTGTTGAGCTGCATGGCTACTCATGCCATAAAAAGTCACCTTTCCATCACGAATTTCTTGTTCAGACTCCTCATGACCGGCAAAAATACTACCTGCCATCACCATTTGAGCGCCTACACCAAGTGCCTTTGAAAAATCTCCTGGAAAAACACACCCACCGTCACTCTGAACACCGCCACCAACTGCTTTTGCGGCAGGAACACACTCCATCAAGGCAGAAAATTGAGGGTATCCGACACCTGCCACACGCCGAGTGGTACAAACAGCCCCTGTTCCAATACCAACCCGTGCTAAATCAGCACCTGAAACAATGGCTCGCTCTACAGCTTCCGGTGTAACCACTGTTCCTGACATGATGAAGGCGTCAGGAACATCTTCACGAACCTTAGAAATGAAATCATAGAAGCTATTCATGTAACCATTCGCCACATCAATAACAATTTTTGGTGTAAAATTAGAAACTCTATCCTTCCATGTTTTAATAATGTCTTTTGCCTTATGTAATTCATCATCATTCATACCAATTGTGATAAAGGCATGACTTACATCCTTCTGTGTTACCCAATCTGCATGAGTGTGATGCTTTGTAATGGCAGTAAATGCACCAAATTTCTTTAAGGCATGATGCATACTGAATGTTCCCACGCCATCCATGTTGGCGGCAATGATAGGAACACCCGTGATAGTTGCACCCCACTTGCCTTGGAGTGTAGTATTTACCTCAACCTGATTACGTGATGTAACATCAGAAAATTGAGGAACAATTAAGACATCATCAAAATCCAACTTTATCATATTAGGAAGCCTTTTTAGTCACAGTCTCATATAAAGTTTCAAAATCCTTATGAAGTTCGACCTCTTCACTATAGTTACCCTTGTGATAGGTGCGAGCCAACTTGTTCAACACTTTACGGTTTAGCTGTAGGTCATCGCAAATATCACTCTTAACGGTCTTGATAAGGTCACGTTCCGCCTCAACACGGGCCATACTGGCTGAAATTTCTTTTAACGCATCGAGGAGCTTGAGCTTATCCTCAGGGGTGGTTGGTAATGTCATTGTTTATTCTCCATAATTGAAAATGTTCACCTGGGTCTTTCTTTCGCTTTTTCGGATAGGCAACATCAGAATGTCCTAAAATAGGTTTATCTTTACTATCCGGATATCTCATATTAATATAATTCACTAATAATGTCAAGGCCTGATATTGTTCATTGGTGTAAGGAAACAGGTTATTACCCTGTAAACATATACCAATGCTAAATTTATTCCAATCTGGTATCCCTTCATATAAGGAAACACCCGCATGAAACGCTTGATGTTTTAAATCTTTCCATTGATAAATCTTTCCATCACGCCCAATAAAATAGTGGTAAGCCAACCGTCTACGTTGTAAAATTTTTCTTGTTGAAGCCGCATTTAATCCTGCGCCATCATTATGTATTACAATGTAATTACGTGTCGTATCTCGTTGTAACTTACCCGGCAAGAAATTCTTTGTTACCAGAGGTTCTGGTATGTATAGTTGAAGAATCAGTAGTAGTGGTAGCATGGAGCTCCTCCTTTTCAGGTACAATGAACCATGCTATAAGATATGTCAATGCAGCTGGAAACGGTGTCCAAATGGTTGAAAACCATACAAGGCGAATTAATGTAACATCAATGTCCCACATCTCACTTAACCCAGCACAAATACCTCCCAACTTGCCTTGCTCTTTAATTCTATACCAACGTTTCTTCATAATACCTCCAGATATTTGAAGTAGGCCAATTCCTTAGCCTTAGTTTCCAAATCAATATCAATATTTAGTCCATAGTCATCAATTTTTTTGAAGGCGTAATCAGAGTGAGCACGAGGATTTCCATTTACGCTTTCATTAAGATTTTTGCTTTCACTGTAATGGAACAATGGCTTTGTATCCCATGTAGATACTGCCAATGTTGCCGCTTCTTGTGACGTTAACCCATCGGGATGAAATTCATGATGAAAATAATCAAAGGTGATGGGTGTGCCTATACGTGAATATATTTCACGATGTAGTTGTTGTACGGAAAAGGCATTCGCTTTGTCATCGTTCTCAACAACCAAACGCTTTTGTGTAGTTGCATTAAGGTTATGAAATTGTTCACAAAACTTATCAATGATGTCCTGTGAATAATTCATTCCCACATGAATGTTCAATGGGAATTCATGGGTGTTAGGTATACCCATCAGTTGAAAAATAACATCATGATGTTCAAGGTCGTGAATACTTCGACGCACAACCTCAGGTTTAGATGATGCCAGCTTTACAAAATGGTCAGGATGAAAGCTCACACGCATTCCGCTGGAACGAATTATTTCACCTGCCTGTTCAAGAAATTTTACAATCTCCTGATAATTTGGAAGTTGATGAACCTCGTATTCCGAATTCCATGGGAAGATGTTGCTACCAATACGAAACACAGGAATATTATTCTCAACATTCCAGTGAAGTATCTTTACTAAATCGGCGGCATTTTGTAAAGCAAGATAGGACGTGCGTTCAAGCTTTGTGTCCTCACGGAACGTAGCTTGGCGCATCGTCCTACCAGTTGTGACATCTTGTTTACCTAGTGTCAGATTGATACAGCAGTATCCCACTTGATGTGGCATAACACCTCACTTGAAGTCATACTGAAATATAACATCTGAAACCAGAAAAGTCAAGCCCTAGCGCTTTCTCCGATTGGAACGGTTTTTGCGCTTCTTACTACCAATTTTTCTTCGACCACGGCGTGGACGGTTCTTATGCGGATGTGGCATACTTTACTCCTTGACGATTGGCTTGTTCTTTTAGTGCGTCAACATGCTGTCCACTCAATTGCATTGCCATCTTCATCCAATCTTGGAAATTCTCCTTCGTTAACATCACTTCGTTTGGGTGCATCATATAATCCTATCTCCTGTGAAAGTTCAGTTAATTCATCTACAATTCTTTTATTAAAAATTCTGTCCCAATTGTCATCAAATTGTTCTTTCTTCACGCTCATGGGCCGAGGTGTATCTCCTTTGCCGTTCATATTACATTCTCTTAATTAAATTGTTCCAATTGATTTCAAAAATGAAATATAACATGGTCTTGAATACTATATCAAATAATGAAATACCTACACTTACATGTAAATCCTGTGTGAGCACCATGGAGACAAGAAAGGTCATCATTACAGAAAACCCACGGTACAGCACCGATTTGAAAAATAATACTCGGTTACTTAACCAACGTTTACCCAAGACAATACGAATGTATGCTTTTAATTTTCTCATACGCCGTGAGGTGTGGTGGACCACACAATGGAATGTAAATGTGAGCTGTAATGCCAACGTATAGTTTCTTCAACAAACGTCTTAAACTCCGTCAAGGTGTCAAACATGTGTCGAGTTCCGCGGAATACAACACCATATTTGTTTACGAGCTGAAGGATGTCCACCTTGTTAATAATCAAATCCGTGACATCATTAATGTACATCGCCTGGATGACCTCGTCAAGATGTAACCAACGTACTTGACGCTTTCGTCCTGTCGTGGCACCAAATTCTTGTCCAACTTCTTGAATTCTGTCAAGGATATATTGGTCACCTTTGTCATTGAACGTCTTGAATCCCGAATAGGTTTCGTACGCCTTCATGACACCATACACATTCCGCCAAGTTCTGGGAGGAACACCGTTCAGGGCTACAGCACCTGAGGTGCAATGCGAGCTAGTGACATAGGGATAATCTCCCCAATCAATGTCAATTTGAAACCCCTGTGCACCTTCACACAAAATGTTCATCTCACGGTTATCACCATGAAAATAACTGTAGGTGTCAATCATGTCATACGGAAGGTCCCAGCTATTATACTTCAAAAATTCCTTGATGCGAATACCTGTTCGAGCATACTTGTCACGATAGGTGGGACCAATTCCTTGCTTCGTGGTACCAATTTTCGTATCAGTTCCATCTTCGGTGAGATGCTTATCAGTTGTAACATGACACCGAGCATCAATCATCACGGGAGCTTGAAATCCCAACTTCTCAAGCATTTCAATTTCTTCTCGGAGCTTGGGCAGATTCACGACACAGCCAATGCCAATCACACTGGGAATCCCGTAGAAAATTCCTACAGGAACTTGGTGAGTTACCACCTTTTGTCCTTCATGATAAATGGTATGCCCGGCATTGGCACCCCCATTAAATCGGAGTACGGCATCATAATTATATTGCTTGGCAAGCCAGTGTGACACTTTTCCTTTTCCGGTATCACCTGCCTGCAAATCAATCACAATATCAGCATGACGAATCATCATCTACCTCGGTTCACAAAACGTGATAATGTATGAACAGCTTCTTTATTTTCTGGACGAACAAACACGACACGACCCGCTGTTTTATGGTCGTACACCATGGCACCAATATATTTTTGAACTCCTGAACATCCCACACAGGTTTGTGTATCAGGAAGAACATCCAAACGACTTTGTGGAATATATGTCTTGCACCGAGCACAGGTTCGCATCACCACTCCATGATGAAGTTTTCTTAAATATAACACCCCATGCATAAACTGTCAAGACTCAATATATTTTATTCCTAACGCCTGTTTCACCATGTATTCAAACACTTCTCCTTCTTTGGTTAATGGTAAATAGGTTTCTTTATCAATGGTTTCCCGATTGGAAAGAAATTTTGCACTACGTTGAAATGTTTGAACCAATTGGTAATATTCTGGAGGTATACCTTTTGTGATGTTAATGCCACGAAAGATGGTTTTATTTTTTCTTATCGGTGTAAATTTTTTCAAAAAGGAAGAGAGATTTTTATTGGCCAATAAATTTATGGCCGTCCCAGCTTCAAGCAACAACTTATCTTTTTGTTGACGAACAGCAATGAATTTTGGAAATTTACTTATTTCTTCCAAATTCATATCCACGTACAAATATTCATCTTTAATGCGTAATGAATATTCAAACAGCGAAGCAATTTTTTCATACTCTTTTTGAAAAAACAATATAGAATAACCTTGCTGACTAAGTTTCACCAATTGGAAATTTTTATCCCCTTTGGTAATAAGAAGTTTCAATCCAGAAATAAATGCATTCTTATCTGTAATGATGTTATTTCGAGTCACATCCTTTAGCACTTTTTTGTATGCAGCTTGCAATCCTGGTATTGTGAATAACTCATATTCAAAAAAATCCGTTTCCTTGTACCGAGTATTAAACAACATGTTAAACATACTCACCAATCCTCGAGCTGACATCGTGGTGCTATGTACTGTTTCTGATTTTGTTTTTAAAGAAAAGGTTTTTTCTGAATTACCAACCAACACGGTAACGTCAGCTTTTGTGGCCAAAGGATCCACAATACCCACACTATTAATGGTGATGATTTCCTTAGTTTTCCAAACATCCGGAGAGGATGTTTTATAATCTGTGATATATTTCAAAGCCGATTCTTCCAGATTTTTCAATTTCTTTGCTTCAACATCGTCAGGAATTTTTTCCATATTGAAATAATAGGATAAACTTTCCTTTGACATTTTTGCCGGAGCATTTTTCCCTAAAGAAACAATGAGGTGCACGTTTTTCTCTTTCACCTTGATGTCTTTTCTATTTTCATTTTCTCGAAACATGAGTTCCAATTGCAATTTTAAACGTTGATATTGCTCCTCAATGTCTTGCATACGAAAACTTGGGGTACGAAAACTCGCCGCCATCATGACGGCAAAAATATATTCTGTGATGTGTCCTTTGTTAAATGTCGCCATGGGGATCTCGAACAATATCGTAATAGAAACGATTGCCATCTTCCGTGGTGTACTTGGGATGATTTTCCACACGATACGTGGTGTGATTGATGAATCTTTGCACCACCAAGTCCTTTTTCGTGGTGAAACTGGGGTCAAAGAAACGCATTCGATTATTGGGTTGTATGGCGAAATGTCCTGAGTCCAAACGAATCACATGTCCACATTTATGATTGTCAGGTGTTTCGCTGTATCCAAAACGCAGCTCGTTGTAATCTCCCTGAGCCCAATCCAAGGTGAACAGATATTCTCCTGAGTGTTTCTCATTGTCTCTATCATAGTACACGCAGGTTAATCCACTCAGAGCGGCAAATGTCGTGACGCTGACGTTGTAACTGAAACTATTCCAAAGTTGCAGTTGATGAAGTTCACGATGTTCACACTCCTTCCAGCATAACGCACTCACAGGCACACCCCACCAGACACCTCCGTCTTCCATTAAAATGTTGAACAACGTGGCTTCCCCAGGCCGACTTATCACCCCAAACGCAACACAGGGATAAAACTCCCCATGTCCCCGTTCATGATTTTGTAGATATTCTCCCCGGACGAGACAGCTTATCACGGGAATGTTGCAATTCAGGTACATGTTCCACGACCTCATCTCTGTGTATTCTACCCGTGGTCCCCATGACCATTCGAGCGTCATGAAATCCAAAACGTCGAGCCTCGGCTACATTCTTGGCATGAACTATCGTGGAATATTTATAGTGAGCACTGAACGCCGTGTACACATAGCTTTTTCGTTGAAATGGCATATTTTCATCCTGTAATTAAAAGAAGAAAAACATAAAGAAACTTATAAACTATCATGACGATGGAAAATAAAAGAATGGATATGGAGAGAATACTGGCATATATCAACATTCGCTTGGAAATGTACTCAGATACAGTCGTGAGTAGGGGAAATAACGTAACACCAAAAAGTAGAGAAATGAATAGAGAAATGGACATATATGAAGGAATTTTTGCTGGGAAAAATTTTTCTCTTAGGGAATTAGAGAAACATGTGGAGATTTCATACCGGGAACATCTAGAGAATGGATGTAAAGAAAGGAATGTGTATGTTGGGGGTTTATGTCGATTTCAGGGATGGTGGTGACTAGAGATTTCCATACCTCGGTCCTCTAGCCACGCATCCTGGGTTTTTCTATTATATTGCTCGAGGTGCCACCTACCGACAGAGCAGAACCTGAGCCATTCGCTCCCAGTCCTGGGGATTCGCCTTCACGAGCTGGATCACCTTCATGCAGGTACGCAGCGAGTATTCACGCAGGTCATCCCGATTGGTTCGAAGGAATGCCAGAATCTGCTGTCCCATCTTGTCCGGAACCCCTTCACGGGAGAACATCTTGCCTGTGGTGGCGATATGCTCGACCCAGAGGCTAATGGCTTGACGGTCATGGAGACGAAGGTCGAGATAGAGACTGCGAGACATAAGCGCCTCGAAATGCTTCACAAACTTGTTCCCACCTTCATCCACGTATTTCTGGAAATCCACGTTGCTGATGAAGATGAAGCTCCCTTGGAATTCGTAGCTCTGGGGAATGTCATCATCTCGGAGTGTCGCCGAGTCCTTCAACCAGGAGACTCGGCGCGTCTCGGAACTATCGCACAACGCCTTCAGGATGTTCAAAGCCTCCTCGTCGCTGAAGATACCGTCGGCGTCATCCAGGACGACAACGCTTCCCGCCTTACGCATCCGGTATCCCAGCTTGTAGAGTTCCACAGCCGAAAGACCGCCCTTCACCACTTCATAGCGTTCCTCTGGCATCTTCTCCAACACGCTGAACAGGATATCGTGACTGGGAAAC
>OGVZ01000130.1_pt1 | contig 11819 bp, 21 predicted proteins | sample 1575881 | NCBI WGS metagenome assembly OGVZ01 (sample SAMN07581520, study PRJEB24739) | freshwater metagenome | place: Singapore | collected 2015-01
GTTTCCCAGTCACGATACCTATGTCACTCCACAATGCCGAACTAGAGTCAACATGTACGCATCATGGAACTCCGCCTGTAGTTCTTTGTATTGTGCAAGGGTAGGTGTGTCTACATTACCGTAGTGATGTAGCCATGCTTCGACTGCATTTAGTAGCAGCCATTCACGGGATCGAAGTAGTTGTTCAGTCATTGAAGTTCGTTAGCATATACAATGTCAATGTTGCCATCATCATAGACATTGATGAAGTGACATGCATTCTTGAATGCCTCATCATATGTGTCGTATGCAGCGAGTAATTCATCATGTGTCGGTCTACGTTCTACAACGTAGTAGTAAGATTTATCAGTCATTGACTAGAACTCCTTGTATTGTATAAGGTGAGTGTTGATGGGTACAACATCAAGGACACGCTCATGTCCCTGTGCTTTAGCTGTACCTATATCCCAAGCCTGCATAACTGAGCGGGCTTGAATGTAATCACAGGCGCAAACATCACGCCCCTTTGTGTACAGGATTTGATACATCATCAGGCGAACACCTCCATGTGTGGGAAGATCTGTCCTTGGTGTACACGTGAGACGGTGATAGTTTCACCGCCTAACTCTACACTCCAATCAAAAGCAGCATCGACTGCTTGTTCTTCAGACTCAAACCATTCTTGGTCTGGTCCATGTTCAATGATGAACGACATCAGTTAACCTCCTTAACACTATGTTTGTCGATGAATGTTTGCAGCTTGTCAATCATTTCTTGTGCACGTTTGACTTGCCAAGGTTTGCCAGTAACATACCCTAGGATATTATCACCAGCAACTAAAGTGTTACCTATGCAGCAGAACATGTCGTCAGAAGTGATACCTGCTACCTCAAGACGTGACTCATCAGACTCATCAACGAAGTTCATGGTATCATCATGCTCACAATAGAACATGTGTACGTCCTTGAGACGAAAGGTGTAACTAACGCTAGGTGCGTCCATGTTGTTAAGTGTAAAGAACATGTAGTCGTGAGGACTACAGAAACCCATCAACATGTGATGGGAGAGTGTAATCTTCAAGCGAGCTAGCGAGCTAACTCAGACGTTACGATTGAAGAAGTAGGTGTTACCCTTGAACTCTACATCGTAGAAGTCATAACGCAGAGTTGAATACCAGACAAGTTGGTAATCAATAGCGTAACGATAGATCTCAGGGAGATCATCAGATGGGTAGAGATCATCACTGAAGTCCTCTGCGAACTTGCTAGTGATGTGCTCACCAGTGAACTCATACTCACCAGCGAATGCATCCTCAAACTGATCAGCAGTTGTGATGTTCAAGTCTGCATTAAGAAGGGAGATGAATGCATCATACTCATCCTCATCAATGATGAAGTAAGTACGAGCAGAGATTGAATCAATCAACTCTTGGGTATCTGCGTCCTTGCTGTCGTACCAGGCAGCGAATGCCTCACGTGCAGCGGTGAACTCAGGCGAGATGGTTGCAGTCATGTGTAAATGTAAGCTAGTGAACGTAGCTTGTGGGCTACAGAAAAGCGACACAAGTGTGACGCCTAAGTGTAACCTACAATCAGCAGAGGTTGAGGCAAGCAACTCGCTTGGAGTTGATGCAGTTCTTGTTAACCCAGAAGCCCAAGCTCATGTTGGGATTCAGGAGAAGGTTAGCGATAGCACGACGGCTAACGTTGGTGTACTCATAAGCGTACCCATTCTCGAACTCAACGAGTGCAACACCAGCAAGCAGGTTGACCTGCAGCTGAGCAACAGCGTCAGAGGTACGAGGAGAAACAGTGATGAACATTTGTAACAGTGTAAGTGAATGAAGTGGGACCATGTGATCCCAATACCATACAGCCCGACTCAAACGGGCAGCCTGTCGGTGCAGGGTGCAGGTGTGCCATGAGCATACTTGTAGAGCGCCTGTGGCTCGGCGCTGTGTCTGTGTCTACCACTCCTCCCGGTCAAGAACCCATGCCGGTCGTCGCTGCCTACCAGTTGCTCTGGAAGCGGAGTGCTTATGTAGTTGTCGAGGTTCTGAGAGGCAGAGCTGGCGGTGAAGCTTACGAGACTCTCCTCCCCCTTAACAGGGAGAGTCGAGTATGCGTAACCGTTCAGCCAGCATCTGAAGGTCATCCTACAGCCTCTGGAGCCGGTTGGGCGGTGGACGGTTGGAACAAGTGGCACAGTGGCAGGACTTGGCGGAACCAGATCCATTGCAGCGCAGTGGTTATTAGCGATGCTTATCAATAATCATAAACAATGTTAATGAATGGGCGAACAGATCACTTGAAATTGAGCCACCGCAAGGTGTCTGCCCCTCCCGTTGCTGCTGGTTCCGCCCTGTTCCGCCAGGTAACGCCCGCTCCCACCTGCATGGACACGGCTGGACACAGGCTCAGGCGAGGACAAACCAGGCGGGACCAGGGCTGCGTAGGCTTGCGTACCTGCGTATGTGACAGGTGCGCGGACACGTGGACACGGCTACGCCCCTCCCCCACACGGGGGTGTTGCGACCCGCGCTACTCGATATAAGGGTTCACAAATTTTTGTCGGAATTTATCAGACCCCTCTAGAATCGTCTGTAAGCCCTGTCCCGCCCTCTTCCGCCACCTTATACCAAGGAGCGGTCAAACGCATCTCAGGGAGGCTTGTAGACCCCTCTGACGGCTTTTCCGTATAAATTGGGGTGACATAATCAGGCAATGGCACTTCATGAAGCGTTTCATACTCTTTAATCGCCTCATCAACCGTTGTTTTAACTCTATAGTCAATAATTTTCTCTTCTAACCACCACAAAAGGGCAAAGACGAGGTGATCCCACCACGGGATACCCCGACTCCACGCTTTACGGAGTGTTTTGAACTCATTTAGTCTAAGTTTTTGTTCCACATCGCCTCACAGACGTTAGGAAGGTGTTGATAAAGTAGATCTTGTACTTGACCGGCTATCTGTGCATGTTCTTTTTGTGTACCATTAGACGTACGAAGATCACAGTAATGCAACCAACTCCTAATTGTACCATTCATGTACATACGGGTAGGCATGGACAGTGGTAACACTTCTCTTGCACACTCCTTAGCGATGCCAGCCTCAAGCAGTTTCTTATACACCAATTCTGAATGTTTAAACAACTGTTTTACTTCTTGTTGAAGGAACAAGTCTTCTTCTTCTACTTCAATACTATTCTGTCTATTCTTAGTATCTTGTAGCCTGAGTTGAGGTACTACGGGACTACCAAGTTGAGAAGCATCTGCATACCGTTGACTAAACTCTTGAAAGCTAAAGGAACGGTGCCTTAGAATTTGTGCAGCAATAGAGCGTGTTGTCTCTATCTCTACGCACATATTCACCATTTCAAACGGTGACCAATGGTTATGTTCAATAAGGTATCTAACTAACCTAGCACTTGTCTGAGTGTTGGTTTGGTTGGAGGGGTTAGATACACGTGCCATGTAGCTGATTAATTCTTCAGCATCTGGAGTAATGTGGATAAGGTTGACAGAGTGGGTAGAAGTCATTAATTACGTTGCCAGACAGTAGGATCAGTGTTCTCAGATTTCCAAGATTCAAAAGGGGGAGGAGAATAGATAAAATAAAGTGTTCTCTATCCAGTAGAAAAAGAGAAGGAGAGATTTTATGTCTCTCCCTCCCCCAGGAGTCGGGTCCACCCTTCCCTTCTCCTGTATACATAGCTGGTTAACGAGAAACCCAGGTAGGGACACCGTTTTGAGAGTTTCCTCTAGCTTGTCTTTTTTGGTCCATATTTAGACCCAAAACAAGATGATTTGTCTCACTTTGAGGGTCGTCTAAAAAGGCGTGTAACATGTCGTTCCACTCTTCCATTTTACGTTGTTTGACTGTTTCCATAGCAGAGATACCCATAGCATCTGTAAAGTATTTAACTCCTTGTGCTAGTGAGTCTAGTCTATCATCGTGTCTAATGGCAAACTTCTCACGACACATCCGACTCATCTGGTAGAAGAGCATGTAAAGTAATCTCTTTTCGGGTGGGTCGTCTTTATTGGAGTTGTAGTCCCACTCAACCACACCACGGTCAATAACAAGGCGGTGTTGGTTCATAACAGGTTCAAGAGCGTCGATAATCCGTTCTTCTTTCCTGACTGTTGCTCGCACCTCTTCAATGCCAATGTTTTGTTTGGTCTGTTGGATGTGCTTTCTAAACAATTCAGAGACGATACCATCACCAAAGTTTGTCTCAATAACAAGCTTGGTGACGTTGTACTTCTTACAGCCCCTGAGGATGTCTAGCAGGGTGTTGTCGGAGTAACCGTCTCTGTAGGAACGGATCTCATGGACATAAAGGAAACCGTTGCGTTGGCTTATGAAGGTGGCTGCTGTTTCGTCAGTACCTCGACCTGATGGGTCTACTGAGCAGATCGTTTCTTGATACGGTCCCCACTCCCCTTGGAGTTGCATCGGGGAGTAGAAGTAATCACCCGGTAGGCCAACCGTAGGCAGATCTTTGAGCACATTACGAGGGTCACTGCACCACACAACAGCATCCGGCGCTTGAGTCGGATTAACGGAGGTAATAACGAGGTCTGAGAACTTAAGTGGGAACTTCTCTGCATCGCTCAACGTGGTATCGAGTTGGAATTGCAACATGAAGTTGCTACGACCCATCGCTGCTTCCCGTTCCAGGAGATCGTCAGAGGTGAAGCGGTGAGGGTCGGTTGGTGCCCACTCCTCAGCACCCATCTCAATGTCTTCTACGATCTGTGGGGCGAGGAGACCTTCGTAGTGGGTCAGCTTTTCTTTTTGTGGATAGCGAGCTGGCCAGACAAAGGGTCTGTAGTTGCGCTCAGCTAGCTTGCGGTAAATGGTGAAGGTGGTTTGAGGAGTACCGAGATACATGATTCGTGAGTCCTTCTTTGGTGTCAGGATGGACTCAGCCTCAGTACACAACTGAAGAAGCTTCTCTCGCATCATCTCGGTCATGCTGTTGCCAGGAACTTCGATGTCGTCCAGAATCATTAGGTCAGCGCGAGAGCCAGTGAGCTGACCGGTAATACCAACGGACTTAACGGATGGTGCCTGGTGAGGAGAGCAGTTCACGTCAAAGCTGATTCGTGACCATCTGGCATCATCCGACTTCGGTCTGAGATGACTTAACCAGGGTGTCTCGATAATCAGCTTCTGAAGGAAGATCGACATGTTGTCAGCTCGCTCTTTAGAAGCAGAGATGATCATGATCTTTTTCTCTGGGTTGTTGAACAGTGTCCACAACACAAACGCTCCAGTGATCCAGCTCTTGCCGACACCACGAAAGGCTTGAATCTGTAATCGCTTTGGGCCATCTTGGAGGTAATCTGCAATGGCGTATTGAGCACGGGTTGGTGAGGGAAGATCAAGCTGTTGCCACAGGGCTTGCAGGAACAGCTTGAAGTCACCTCTCAAAGCAGAGAGGATATCGTTCATATAGAGTTATTCGGAAAGAACTTGTCGTAGAGACGTGTTGGGTAAGTGGGCTCTAACTTACGTTTCTTCATCTCTTGCTCAAGTTTTGATTCCTTCTTTTTACGAGGTTCTTGAGGAGGCGTAAAAGTATCAGGCGTGTAAAGAGTGATATGATTATCAGGAGACATGTTTGCTGGAGCCTTCTTAAGATTGGAGTCCCAGGCATGCCCTTGGTTGACACCATCAGTAACTGACTTACCGCGTATTGTCAGAAGGTCTGTAAGGCGCTTCTTTTTATTGTTTGGCATGATTGTACCTAAATAAGAAAAGAGAGGCCCTACAGACGCACCTGGGGGCCTCTCCGTGTGTTTATGAATCAGTCGTAATACCGACGCTTACGGCGATCGTATTCATTGACCTTCTTCATATCCGGTTTCTTGTCGGCATACTGAGAACCATCAACCTTGGTTTGAGGTTGATAGGTATCCGACTTAGTATCAAAGTTACTGGGGTTAGCAGCTTTGTCCTGACGAGCACGGGTTTGGTCAGGAGCGTTACCAGGCTTGTACCCAAAGGTTTTTTCAAAGAGGTTGCCCCGGAAATTCTTGTCCTGGTTCTTCATGCCAGCATTAGCGGCAGGAGCGGGACGAGAGTTGCTGGAAGGAATGGGGCGAGGTGCAGAGGTACGAGAACTGTTGCCGGGGCTGCTAGCACCAGTCGTAGTAGGTGGTGCCTGTGGCTTACGTTTGGGAGGATTTCCAACGCCTTTCAGACGCTCACGTTCAGCTGCAATTTGCTGGTTGCGGTAGTTGTTGTACTCCGGGCTACCAGTAGGTGCCGCTTTATAGTCGCGCTTATTCCTTGTATCAGACACACGGATACCAGTGCTGCTAAGACCGTTAGGATCTTTTGTAATGGGACGAAGCTGTTGGCGACGTTTTTCAGGGTTGGTGATAGAAGTACCAAGATCACCAAGGCGAGTTGCAATATTGTCTTTTGGGTTAAAGACTTCTTTAGCTTTATCGGCAATAGCTCCAGCTGTAGTGATGAAGCCCAAACCAGAAGCAAACCGGCTACCAAGAGAAGATCCCTCTTGAATTGCTGAAGTAACTGGCTTAGGAATTCTCGGGGCCTTGAAATTACCTGAGGGCTTAACCGGAGGCTTACCGCTTGGACGCGGACCTTGTGTGCTAGACCTTAATTGCTGAGCACCAGAGCGCGGAAGATTAGTTCCTTGGGCACGAGAGTTAGGCAGCGTAAGCGGAGTATTCTGCGTCCTAAAGGTGGTATTACTAGTAGGTGCAGAAGTCCGAGAATTCTTAATGGTGGGAGCTTTCCAAGGGTCAGCAGGTTTTGGAGCGCCTGCACCACGACCAGTTGTCACATTTGCAGAACCAGCATTGATGCCACGAGTACCACTATTGGTAACCCGAGCATTAGAGACTTTTTGACGATTAGCGCGTTGTGGGTTCTGGCCTTGAGTGATGGGTTTGGTTCCTTTACGCTTACTACGATTAGAAGATGAGGTAGGCGTTGCCATAATTAATTAATCCAAGATAGAATAAGCTGTTCTTTAGATGGGTTCTCACCAAACGTGGCTCTCATCCATTGGAGCCAGTTTTGACTTCCTTTTGCCTGATTACACTTTCTACAACTGGGCACAAGGTTGTTAGTAAGGTCTTGTCCTCCATAAGTTTTAGGTCGGACGTGATCAAGTGTAAGTTCATTAGCGTCATAAGATTCTCCGCAATAGACACATGTATTCGCAAAATGTTCCTTAATAGCACGCCTCCAAACGCGCTTGGCATCTTGACTAGTCATGGCTATCAGGTTGTAAAGATAGTGATCAGGCGAAGGAAACAGGGGAGTCATTACCGCATTTTGTTTGTCTTGCGAGCGCCTTTGGCACGGTTCACTTTGCGAGGAACAATACGCAGATTGTTACGTGCATTGTTCATCGGGTTATTATCCTTGTGGTCGACTTCACTACCAGCTGGGATATCTCCTAATGAACGCCGTGCTCGTGCTCGACTAGCGTCTTCTTTACGGTGTTTGCGGCGGTAATCCTTCAGGTATTCAGCACGAGCCTTATACTCTGCTTTCCAGTCTCGTGCCATTGAGACGACTCCGTACTAGGTCTGGATCAATCTTCGGCATGATTGCAGCCAGTTGATCAAGAGGGGAACCTTCAACAGCAATGCCACTGATGTCATTAGCCTTCAACCAATCAGCCATGGCTTTTAGGTCTTGAGTGGTGGCTTCTCCACTTTTGATACGGCGGAGATATTCTTTAGTGAGGAGGTCGTGTAATTCGTTGAAATTATCCTCTGTGGCTTTTTGATGTTTAGCCATAGTGACCATTAGTAGATAGATAGTTAAACGCGGATTGGAGAATAGTAGGGCTATCCTTAAAGAGTCCTAGCGCTGCATTACATGATCCACAAAGTAATCCGCGTACTTGTCCAGTCTCATGGTTATGATCGACGGAAAACCGTTTACGAGTGCTACCCGGATCGTCTGTACCGCAGATCTTGCAGCAGCCATTTTGCGTATCGACCATTGAGTCATATTGGTCGAGCGTAATTCCATATTGACGAAGATAGATAGCGGCCAAGGCATCACCAGAATCATATCGTTGCTTTTGGTAATGCCGACTACACTCTTTGCATTCACTCTTTCGCCCATCTGACATAGCGGCTCGTTTGTGAAACTGCTCAAGCTCTTTTTCCAACCCGCACCGAGTGCAGGTTTTCATGCATCTAGTTGCGTAATGCGATCTGATCGAGTTTCGATTCGATTCTGATCATGTGATCTTCCATCTTTTGAAGAGCAGTAGATAGCTCTTGCTTTTGCACGTAGTTCTCTGCTACGCGAAGTTCAACCTTATCGATACGTGAGTCAACTTCCACGATCTTATTGTTGAGTCGTGTGGTAAGGGCCACCATTGCGGTGATTGCGGCAATGCCAGCAGATACAACGGCTTCAATCATGCTGCTCCATCAGACGAATTAGTTTCTGTGCATAGACTGGATCAGTTGCATAGCCTTCCTTTTTCAGGAGGTAAGCACAGTCTTCACGAGAGGTGGCGCGGTTTACGCCTTTATAACCTTTGTAGTCTTTGTACCACTGCGTTACAAGATGCTCAACGCAGTCATAAGGAGTAGCAAAGTCTCTGAACGAAGCCTTAACAGTGACAGGACCATTGCCATAGTCCTCCCAGGTAGTCTTGACAGTACCAGTACCTTTGATACCGAAGAAATTATTCTTACCAGATAGAGCAGTTCCAAATGCACTTTCAAGTGCCCACTGTGCTGCAACTACTTCAGGGAACTTAGCACCAGCAGCTTGTGCTGCAGCTTCGATACCTTCCCAAGTATTAGTGAATTGCTGAGGAACTGCAGGAACAGGAGTACGCCAGAGCTTAACCCAATCAGCTTCATTTGAGAGCCCATAGGAACCCAGAAGGTGTTCCAGGGCTTCAATGGCCTTCTTTTGATGGGGCAGACCTTTGTAGTTCCTGATCACATCAAGGAGTTTGATGCTCACTTAAGGATCCTCCAGATCTTCTTAAGTTTGTCGTCCTCCTGCCGGAAAGGACGTGCCAGTCGAGCAGCTTTGATGATGAATTGTGATACGCTGTTAGAGCGCAGTTTCTTGTTCAGACCGAGATACTCAGAAGCAAGAAATAGGATAAAAAAAGCCAAGGCCTCAAGCGAGACCTTGACTCCGAAGATGGTGATCATTTTACTTAAGAAGTATTATGTTAGGCCGAAGAGTTCCTTAAGTTCAGCCACGGTCAACCCAGCCGCTTCCAGCTTCTGCTCAGTGGTGAGCACTGGGGCAGGTTCAGGAGCAGGTGCAGGCAATGGGGTGTTGCCTTCATCGAGCCACGCCAGATAGGCGGCGTAGTCGGTGTTGGCGGGATCAAAGGGAATTACAACGCCGTCCGAAAGCCGCAATATTGCGTCAGAAGGGGCATTTGCGACACGAGAAAATAGTTGTTGGTACATGATCACAATTCCGCAGAGGACGTAAATGCAAAGTTGCCCGTGTCAATAGTTCCGCTTCCTGTTCTATCGACGCCAAAACAGTCCACGTTATTGACTGAAGCCCCTATCCCGGCAGTACCGGCAAGAGCTGGCGTAGCTCTCTTGGTTGCTTTGTATTGATAAAGCAGAATAATTGTTCCGCCATTATCTACATAACGGAAGCGCGTTGTCGCAGTTTCAAAATACCTCTGACACAACGCCAGCTCCTGCCCGAAGCTCCTGCGTTCAAACGGGGTGGCGACGGTTCCGGGTTCTAGTTGGACTCCGGTGATGTAGAAGGTGGCTCCGTTGGTGCCGACGACTGACGTGGCTCCGGTGGCGGAAACGTACGTGCTGCCGCTCCAAGAGCCGGAAGCTCCTGAATAGGTGGATCCAGTTCCAAGGTTCCAGAAAATAGAAAGACCGATGCCTGTGGTTGCCAACCAAGTTCCAGACGTATCGCCTGAAACGGTTATAGTTTTTCTTTCCCAGGTATTGGCGGAGCTAATTGTATAACTGAAGGGGTAAGTTCTATCTAAGGCTGAATTCCCAAGTGCGCCGCCGAACGTCCCAGTAAGGCTTGAGCGAACCCAGAATGAAAGGGTAACGCTTGAGGCTGCGGCTGTACCAAAGGCTAAATCCGCGACGTTATAACCTTCAATCCGTTGCTCAACTACAAAGTAGTCAGACGACGTAACAGAATAAGCAGATGAGGATGTGCAAAGTAGCGAATTATTAAATCCCGAAGGCGCAGTAGTTGATTGCTGGGCAGTTAGTTTTGATGCCTGCGTTCCCCTAACAATGAATCTATCCGTAATGTATTGTGCGACGCTGGCGTTGATAGTCACACTCGCCCCATTATTCCTCTGATCAATCCGCATGTCCCCGTTGATGATGCGGTTCCTGGAACCAGCCAACGGTCCACCATTGATGCTGCTCAGCTGAGCTGTTGCACTGCCATCAGCAGCAAGCACGATGGCTGGAGAAGCCGCTGAGGCGTTTTGCAGGTTGGTTGTTTTAAGTGTGCTCATGGGGTTACCTCCAGGGCAGCGATACGGGATTCAAGGGATTCGATCTTGGCGACCGCCTGTTGTAGGGCCTTTGTCAAAACTGCCACAATGGCATCAGTTCTAAGGTTTTGAATTCGATTTTCTTGATCCTTTTGCCCTTCTGCGCCGCTTGGTATCACCTCCTGCACTTCGTGCGCTATAAAACCTTCCCTACGGATGCCATCGGCTTTGTAAAGTGTTCCATAGTCTGTAAACTCATACTCGACAGGGCGAAGCTTTTTGATGCGCTCGATGCAATCGGATTCAATAGGAACAATCTCTTTTTTGATTCTGTAATCTGATGAAGTTGTGATTGCTCCCTGGTTTGTCGTATCAATCCACAGCTGAGCTGAACTGCCAGACCAGAAGATGTTGTAAGTGTTTGTACTGAAAGAACCTCCGTAGCCACTTCTGGATAGCAAACCTTTTGCGCCAATAGTACCCGCTTGATTGCTGGCAACTGAAGTTACACCAACCAGAAACTGAGAATCGGAGTTAATTCGTGCTACTTCTGTTCCGTTTGTGCTCCATGCCAGAGTGTCAGCCCCAGGGGACCATATCCCGGTGTTGGTGTCGCCAGAGAAGTAAAGAGACGGCGATGCCGCTGAACCTGCAGTCAACATCACATCACTACTCCAGCTCAATGTCCCGGAGCCATTTGTGACAAGACGTTCATTGGCACTGCCATTCCCACCCGGCAGGATCAGCGTGTTGTTGGCAGCTACTGCCGGTGCGTCGATCTCGACATAGCCCGACGTGGAGCCGTTCAGTCTGAGTGTCATGGGGTTACCTCCAGGGCGTCGAGTTGCTCTTGTGTGGGTTGAGCCAGGGTCGGGTGGTTCCACTCCCTGATGTAATCGCCGCGACCGTCAGAGTCGTTCTGCAGGGCGATGGTGCCGCTACCTGGGAAGAAGTCGTCGGGCTTCAGCTCGGGGTAGATGGCGATGATTTTGTCGTAGAGAGTCATGGCTTATGCGGGGCGAGCGAGGAAGGCTTGAAAGAATGTCCTGTACTTAAACCCCTTCACCAAGATCGTGGTTCCACTGGCTTGATAGACGTACATCTCTGCGTAATCGGTAGTGCCATTCATGTATTGGATACAGGCGCCTGCAGAGTCAAAAGTAGTTCCTGACACTGACACACCCCAGTAACGTTGGCTGCCGTTAACGTAGAGAATTGGAGCTAACTGCGATACTGCAACCTCACTGCCTACTGATTCAACCCAAGGGGCACGGATAAAGACAGCACGAATTTTAGGCTCTGTGATCCCTTTAAACTTCAAATCAGTTTCAAATGAGTCAATTTGTCGTCCAAAGGCATTTCG
>OGVZ01000131.1_pt1 | contig 11734 bp, 22 predicted proteins | sample 1575881 | NCBI WGS metagenome assembly OGVZ01 (sample SAMN07581520, study PRJEB24739) | freshwater metagenome | place: Singapore | collected 2015-01
GTTTCCCAGTCACGATACCCATGCCGCAGGTGTGCTGCCAATGGTGTGGATGATGCGCTGCTCTGTTTGCGCCCAGTCCATTTGAAAGCGGTCAAAGTGGCAAACATTATAGTCAGCATCCAATCCGATTATGACGGTCCAGTCTGAATACTTTGCAAGGTCGATGCCATACCATTCCGCAGGGCGGTTTGATAACGGTGCGATGCACTGCGAAATAAAGTTTAAACCAAATGGGTTGCTGCCATCCTCGGTAGGCTCGGCAAGGTACAACTCGGAAAATATATGCTGCGGCAAATCCCTTTTCGCCTGCTCAACTTCCTCTAATTTAAGGATGCCAGCATTAACCCCGTCATACGCTGTGATCTTATGGAACTCATAGTTTGGCTCTCCCATCCTTGCCCGTTCGGATAGCTTATACCCCCAGTTCTTTTTACCCTTTACGTTACCAATTAGTTTGCACTTGCCCTCTGTTTTGGTCAGGGTAGAACGCAAGGCGAACCATGCCTCTTCCCTTGCCCGTGTGAACTCGTCAAACACGGCTGCATAGACATCATCCCCATATAGGTTGTCGGGCTTCTCTGCTGACTTAAATTGAATAATGCCACCCGTTGGTGTAGTCAGTCGCAGTTTGCTCTCATTGACCTTAAAAAACGCCTTGTTTGTTACTTGTGTACGCATACGGTTAAACGCAATCTCTGCCTGCTGATACACCGGGGCAACCCACCACACCGATTGGTTTTCTTTTAACTGCAATGCCTGTTCAAACAGCCAAATAATATGCGATGCCGTCTTGCCTACTTTGGTGGCGGCTGCTGTAATCGTATACCTCGCAGGGCTGTCAAGTATCCTGCGCTGGTAATCGGTTACGAATGGTCGCTTATACTGGATGTGCATTTGTAAAATTCCAACCGCTTCAGGTTGATTTTATCAAGGTTGTGGTGTTCTTTGCAATAATAGTAGTTGTTATCCCCCAATATCCGTGCGCTTTCTTGGCTGTCCAAAAAATGCTTCATTGATTTATACCACGCATCGGGCGTGTTGTCCGTAAAATGCACCCCGTAGTTTTCAGCATGGTTAATGTATGGGTTGACATTTGATGCTATCACAGGCAACTTATATGTTGACGCTTCGATTATTTTCAGTTCCGATTTGCAGTTATTCCATTTGGTATCTTCCAATGGCGCAAGTGCCACATCAAATAAGCGGTAAAAGTTGCCGTATTCGTTTGGTGCCTGTGCTGCTGATACAACCACTTGTGGCCGTAGTATTCCCGTGCTGCCGTTGAACTTGTAAAGGATGCTATCCCATACATAATTGTTCGGCATCCATCCGCATATCACAAACCGCACCTTATACCCGTACTCGTCGCATATCCGGGCAATAGCATCACTGATAATCATGATGTCGTTGCTGTGTGTCAACCCACCAACCCAGCCAAATGTAAACACATCACGTTGCTGTGGTGTAGACAACCAGTGTTCATCGGTAGTGTCCAATGCGTTGGGCAATATCTCCACCCGTCGGTTGAGTTTGTTTATTTCAGCAGCCAGTTGCGGTGTGGTGGTGGTCACTCCATCAGCGTATCGGATAGCATCCACAATGGCCTGTTTCAGTTTGTTCTCACGGAAATACTTATAGGTCGGGTGGTACTTCGGAAGTTCCCAGAAGTCATCGATGTCGATAATGTACGGGATGCCGTGCTTTGCCAGATAGTGCAAAATTTCGTAGTGGTCAGCACCCAGCCATCGGTTAAATAATACAAGGTCATATTGCTTTAAATTTGGTAATCCTGATTTGTTGAATTCTTGCGATACCTCAACCTCAATTTGGTCGGCATGGTCAATCTGCAATCGTTTAAGCGGCACATAAAGGCGGTGATATTCCACCCCACCCATTCCGTTCCAAAGTGCTAATACTTTCATTTATTTTTCAATGTTTGTTTGATGTCATTCCACAGGTTGCGGAAATATGTGTTTAGAATAAGCATCCGTTGAAATGCTAAGTGCCTACGTTTGGCTTCAATTCTAAATCGGTGGTGATATTTTCTTTTCATTCCCCTAAATCTAATGTGATTTTAATTTCACCGCTCACCGTCTGGTTGACATCTGCCGTTTCCTTTGGCTTGCCATACACACGGGAGAGCAATGTCTCAATAGAATACAAACTGCCTTTCTCTAATGACTTACGCATAGCGTTGGCAATGGTCTTTTCCAATATGGTTGCCTTTGGGTTCTGCCACACCTCTTTCAGTTCATCCAAATCCATTGACAGCATGGCTTGAATAGTGTCGTTGATTTCCGCTAATTTGTAGCCCTGCTCTTTGAGTAGAGTAACGTATTTTTTCGGTCTTCCGTTTGGGTTTTGCACTACCCCTTTCGGGAATGGTTTAAGGTTTTGTTCGTTTGCCATGTCTCACTATTTGTTCACTATTTTATACTGCTTTGCCACAAGTCGGGCAGGTGTCTTTTTCTTCTTTTTCTTCGGGTTCGGTGGGTAACTGCAAACCCCATTCCGCTAACTCAACCGCATCCCATTCATTGGCCAGCATCTCCGTGTCCCATTTGCCATAATGGGTGTTGTCCTTAATTAGGAACTCATCACGCTGCTGTTCTGTCCAGTCATCGGCCAACACAATTGGAACCTCATCTGCCCCTATGTCGCACAATGCCCTGTATCTTTGGTTGCCACCCAATATCACATACCCACCCATGTCCGATGTGTAGCAAACAAGTGGGCGAGCGGTCAGCATTTCAGGAAACTGTATAAGAGACTGTTTCAGCAATGCAAAGTCATCAGCCGATATTTGCCGTGGGTTGTTTGCGTTTGGCCTTATTTCGGTTAGTTTTACCCAAATCATTTTTTTTGATTATTACTTCGATTGAAAACTCCCCGTTGCTATGCTCTTCGGGTTTGTCTTTATTTGTTGCCGTGTCGATTACTTCGATATCCCAATACTCTTTTATGCCTGATTGTAATAGGACACCCTCAACACTAAAAGTATGTGGTGGCTCACATGAATACGGCAAGTAAAAATATCGGTGGTCTAAATTCCAACGGCTCGGCAATGTCTTTTTACGCTCGTATAAATCTCTATGCGGTATGCTCATAATGATATGCCCACCGGGTTTGCAGATACGATACCAGTTTTGTATGGCAGTAACGGGGTCATCCAAATGTTCCAGCACGTGAGATGCGTAAACGTAGTCGAATGTGTTGTCAGCGTATTTGTCCATTGTGGTAGCATCGCAATCGTCTTTATCATGATGCACACAATCGGTCATGCTTATAGTGTCAATGCCATCAAATGTGTCAATTCTGCCACACCCAATGTCTATTCCCTGACCTTTGATGTATTTTTCATAAAATCCTGACGCTTTGCGCCTTTCGTGTGCTTTAAAAGTTTCAGCCATGTATTTTTAAAATTTGTAATAGGTTTACGATTGTCCATGCACCGTATCCGTTCTGCCCGGTCGGGATGACATTGTGCGCAGTCGGGCAAATTTCCACAACTCTGGGATGTTTCATTTGCTCTGCGATTGCAAACGCCATTGATTGGTTTCCGATAAATAGATTGCAGCCCAATATAACCTGTGCGAGTTCGTAAAAATCTTTTACCGGGTAGTGTTTTATGTTTGGCAACTTTGCACTGATAACACGGAACTCCTCAGGCAACCCTACAAAAGTGATGCGGTCTTGATACTGACGGAGTGCGGTGTAATCAAATGTGGGGTTGTGGTATCTTGAAGTCCGGTTAAGCACTATATCAAACGCTTCCGGGCTTGGTGCTAAATCAAAATTAATCGGCACGGATAAATCGCAGGTAAGTTCGGGGTAAATGTGAAAATACCACTGCGATATATGCCCTGTGTAATTATGGAACTTGCGGAATAGGTCGAAATTGTAATCAACTTTCTCATCGTTTTCGGTTATGTGAATGTCATTGATAAACTCCAAACCCCAAAGCAATGGTTCCAGCATTTCAGCCATCTTGCGGTTCATCTGCACGTTACCCATTGGGTGAGATAGGTTGCCATATTTGGCAGGTACGTTAATGTGCAGGTACAAATCAACGGTTTCGCCTTTCAGCTCGGCAGCTTTCCGCATGGCTGGCAATGAGTAAATCAAATCACCTGCATTTCCTGAATGTATTATTTTAGGCATTGGCTTCGCGGTATAATCGTTTTAGTGCATCAAACATACAGCTACGGCAACCGGGCAATGGCTGACCATATAACTGGCGGTGTACCTCGTTAAGTTTGGCGTAGTAATCAGCCGCAAGGTGATAGGTTCCCGTGCGGTTGATGCGCTCAATGGTTTCTTTCAGTTGTAGGCAGATTTCTTTTTGTTCGGGTGTCATACGTATCTATCAATTAAAGAGCCACACACAGCAGACATAGCAGCAAAAGGCAATCCCCACCACCCGGCAAGCGGAATAAAAACTGCCAAACCAATCCACCAAGATAGGCAGAAACCACATTCCCAAGGTTTGTAAATCGGGCGGTGCGGTCTGTGAACTTTTAAGATAAAGCTAATAACGGGTGGGAATAAGTACCGGGATAGTAGCACCGCAAATGCGGCAACGGATATGATATTAACCAAGTTCATTGTAACGTTCTTTTATTTGGGCTTTCAGGGCATTAATGATTTGACTGATTTCTCTGTAATTTATTTTTGTTGCTTTGGCTATGCTGGCCATGCTGCGGTTTTCGTTGTATAGTAGCCATAGTTTTTCAACGTACCAATCGGAGCGGTTAAAGTGTAACGCCACCTCTTTATAATTGATTGCTTCCCTTGCTTCCTGCATCCGTCTAAAATTGCTTTCATCATAATCCTCTGCGGTGTCATCGTAGTCATCTGGCAGTGTTTCATTGGTGCGTAGGTGGTCGCGGTAAAACTTTGTATATCTATTGCCGTTTACTGCATTTACACCCACCCTGACAAGATAAAATATCAGTGTGCCGTTCTGGTGTAAATTCGTGATCTTCTCTTCCGACATTTCGCATAACAGGAGTAAAAGATGCTGCTGTAAATCGGATGCGACGTGCTTGCCTACCTTTCCGCAGAAGTCCGGCAGCCATTTGCTCGTTGCTATCTCTGTTATGATTTGGTTTTTCGTCACTCACGTTTTATTTTCAAATCATGTACCTTTTGTAGCCAATCCTTAAACTGCTTTTTATCACCATACATTTCATGATGTTTTCTGCATAAGGCCATTAGGTTTTCGATGCGGTCTGCGGTCTTACTTCCACCCATGCCACGTGCCTGAATGTGGTGAATATCATTTGCCACCGCTCCACACACCTCACAAGGGATAAAATCACCGGACGAATAGCCGAAATGCTGGAAATATATCTTTGTATGTTTCTGCACTATGCAAAGTTTGTGCAACTTTTTCCAATAATTTCTTAAATGTTTATATTTTCTTAATAAAATACTTGCATAAGTATAATTTATTATATTACTTTGCAGGCATGAACACAGTATTTGAACAAGGCCATCAGGCAGCTGCCGAATTTGATGCCGATCTGCACGATGGAATTAACCCCTATCCGCAGGGAACTTATCAATTTAACGAATGGGAAAAGGGCTGGCAGTGGTATTTTACCATTCAAAGCCGGATTGATTACGCTGATGCCCAGCAGGAACAACAGAAATTTGTCGAAAATAATTTTGCAAAGTAAAAGTTAAGTATTATATTCGCGTATCGGAACAACAGGACTTCAACCCCCTGCCGAAATTTAAGAGCATGACAAACGACTTTAACTCAACACCACTCACAAGTACGATGCGGCTGCGCTCTGGCCGGGTTGAACATCGGAACGTGGGTGGTGTTTTGTTTATGAATATCACAAAACCCAAACCTATCCCGACCGATATCTGCAATCGGTGTCTGGAAGAACTGGAAAACCAAATTATCCAGTTAGAAATCAAAAAACAAAACTGCACAATCAAAGAGCATCTGCCCGTTTACAAGTATGAGATGCACAAATTAGGATTGCAGCAGCTTTACTACACAGAATGTAAGCGTTTATTTATGAAAGGGCAAAGCAATGGCTGAAAACAAAAAGTCATTTGTACTGTACTGTGACCAGCAGAATGTTTTTAAGATGCTGCCCGATGATGTTGCAGGTAAACTTATCAAACACATTTTTGCCTATGTCAATGATGAATATCCTGAAACCGATGATTTGATATTGCAACTTGCATTTGAGCCGATTAAAATGCAGTTGAAACGTGATCTGCGTGATTGGGAAGAGAAAAAAGATAACCGCAGCACCAATGGAAAAATTGGCAATCTCAAACGCTGGAACCCTGATTTATACAAGCAGGTAACTGAACAGAAGATTGACATTGATGAAGCTGTGAAAATCGCTGAGCATCGCAAAACATCGCATAGCGATATTAGCGAGTCGCTACGTGTCGCAAAAATCGCTGTTAATGATAATGTTAATGTTACTGTTAATGTAAATGATAATGATATAAATAATTTATTTGTTCAATTTTGGTCTGTTTATCCTGTAAAAACAGGAAAAATTCATGCAGAAAAAATCTTCAATAAACTTTCAGCAAAAGTGCAGCAGCAAATAATTGACCATGTGCAGGTATTCGCAAAGCACAAACCTTTTCCAACATATCAGCATCCTAATCCAACAACTTACTTAAACCAAAAGCGGTATTTAGACGAGTTGCCAAAAAATGACAAGTCAGCAAATGACAAAACCGGCAACCCAAAATGGCTGATTGCACATGGCGATAACATCATGCAGATTTGTGAAACCGAAGAGCAGGCAAAAAAGGCACTGGAAAATATCAAGTCGCAGTTGAAACATTGTCCGTATGAGGTTAGATTTGAAGCCAACTTTGTAAGTCAATATGAAAGGTTAGTATTTTGAACTACGCATTTTACAATATCGAAATCCCTGCCGGCAAGACATCAGGGGAAGTGCAAACACTTTGCCCACAATGCAGCCATACACGGAAAAAGAAAACCGATAAATGCCTTTCTGTGAACTTGGATAAAAAGGCATGGTATTGTCAGCACTGCACATGGAAAGGTGCAATAATTAACAGGCCAGAGGTGGTTAAATACGAACTTCCCGAATGGAAAAACAACACCACGCTGTCCGACAAGGTATTAAAATGGTTTGAGGGCCGCAGGATAACAGCCGCCACTCTTAACAAGATGCAAATCACAGAGCAGGTGGAATGGATGCCGCAGGCTAGCAAGGAAGTGAACTGCATCTGTTTCAATTACTTTTATGAGGGGCAGTTAATAAACACGAAATATCGTGACGGGGCCAAGCATTTTAAGATGCACAAAGGGGCCGAGCTGATACCATACAATATCGACTGCCTTGCAACCGCAAAAGAAGTTTGGATTGTGGAGGGTGAAATGGATGCACTCTCGCTTATTGAAGCCGGAATTGAAAACGTGATTAGTGTGCCGAATGGAGCTCAGCCAAATCTTACTTTTTTTGACCGCTTCATGCCATCGTTTGACCACATCGAAAAGATACACATTGCGGTTGACAATGATGCGCCCGGCATTGACCTGCGTAATGCGATTGCGGAACGATTTGGAAAAGACAAATGCGATTACATCGTTTTCCCTGACTGCAAAGATGCAAACGAATATCTTTTACTTAATGGTACATTTGCCCTACGTGATGCCGCAAATAGCTTCACAGAATTTCCAATGGTTGGTGTTTTCAGTATTACGGACTTTCTGCCTGATATTGAAAATCTTTACAACTACGGACTACCTGCCGGGGCCGATACCGGCATGTGGGGGTTTGACCAGCATTTAAAGTTTCACAAAGGATATTTAACAACGATTACAGGCGTACCCGGACACGGCAAATCGGACTTTCTCGACCACATTATTGTCAAACTATTACAAAGGCATGGTTGGAAAGGTGCGTTTTATTCACCCGAAAACAGACCAACAGAACTGCATATCAGTAAGCTGCTGAAAAAAATATCACAACGGCCATTTATGGGGAAAGACCGCATGACACAGGATGAAATATACGAGGCCCTGTATTTGCTCGAAAACAGCATTTATTTTGTAAAACCTGAAAAGGACTTTACCCTGGACAGCATATTGTCAAAGGTGGCCGAACTGAAAAACCGAAGGAATATCGACTGGTTTGTCATTGATGCGTGGAATAAATTAGAGCATCAATACAGCGAGAGCGAAACAAAATATATCGGGCAGTCGCTGGATAAACTTGTCAACTTCTGCGAGCGATACAATGTGCATTGTTTTTTGGTGGCCCACCCCCGAAAGATTGCAAAACGTGACGGGAAAAATTATGACATACCCACGCTTTATGACATTGCCGGCTCTGCAAACTTCTTTAATAAGACCGATAACGGCATCACCGTTTACCGCAACTTTGACAACAACACAGTGGAAGTACACATACAAAAAGTAAAATTTAGCCACTGGGGTAAGGTAGGCCAGCAGAATTTTACCTACGATACAGCAACAGGATTATACATTGAAACAACATGAGAGCAAAAATCAAAATACCTAAAACCAACAGCCGAACCACGTTCCGAATGAGCGAGGTGGCGCAACTCAAAGAAACAATCAGGCACCAGCAAGTTCGCATTCAAGAACTGGAAAGGATGCTACGGATGAACATGGAGCAGCAGGATGCAGCGATTAAAGCTGCACATCTTGCGGTCCGGTCGGCATACGCTGACTATCTGCCAACGCATGTTTCACACGGCACACGAAAACGTGAGGTGCTGGAACCACGGCAAATCTTTATGTGGTTGATGCGGAATAAAACCAGCATATCACTAAAACAGATTGGCAGGTTGTGTGGCGGTCGCGATCATTCGACCGTGATACACGCTTGCCGATTGGTGGATGACTATGCAACAACAGATAAGCGTTATGCTGCCCGGCTTGAAACCATAAAAAATAACTTTGAGTTGTTTGTTAATGAAGTTTAATTTTGTATATTTGCAATATGGAACAGAAAGAATTAACAGCAGTAGAGTGGCTTAAACAGGAATTATTAGAACACACTTTCAGCCAACAAGATGGTATTATTATTTCTCTGGATGATTTTGAAAGAAAAATCAAAGAAGCCATTGAAATTGAAAAGGAGCAAATTGTACACGCATTTGTTGTAGCAGAAAATCACCAATGGGATGGCGTTAGACATGGTTGTCATTATTATCGACAAAAATATGAAAAAAATAATCAATCCATTTAAGCCACACGTGGTACAACTTCCCGATGGTGGTTATGCTATCCGGTTATATCGAATTTGCTCACCCCAGTTCCTTACCGAGTTTGGAACATACACCGATTGCGTTGACAATCTCATGCTATTCCGCACCCATTTTGAAGCTGTTACCCACTTGGACATACTGACATATAAAAGAAAACAATTAAACAAAGCAAAAGCAATATGATAGTAATTGACATCTGCCTTTCCGACGTTCCAAAGGAACTGATAACCGAGGGCAAAAACGGAAAAAAGTACCTGAAACTGGTGCTGAATGAACGCAAAAGCGAGGGTAAGTTTGGCGAAACCCACACGCTGCAATTAAGCCAAACAAAAGAACAGCGTGAAGCAAAGACACCGCCTGTGTATGTGGGTAGTGGAAAGGCTTACAAGTTTCAACAAAAGCCGAAAGAGAACTTATTTAAGGCCGACAAAGGTGGCATCATGCAGAATTTTGCAAATGACATGATTGACCAAATGGATCGTGAACAAAATGATCTTCCGTTCTAATGAAAGAAAAAATTGAACAAACCTGCGACAGCATCAAAAAGCTATTGCTGGACAAAAATGCCAAATATGGAAACTCCGCCCTTAACCCGGTGCGAGTTTTCAGCAAGGCAGATAATGTTGAGCAGTTACTTGTCCGCATCGATGATAAGTTGAGCCGGATTGCACGTGGCGCAGGAATGGAAGCCACAGACGAGGACACGCTAAACGATTTAATCGGGTACTTAATTTTATTAAAAATAGCAAAAAATGACATACGAAGAGAAAAGGCAGCATTTTCAGGATTGTAAACAAAAGGGTGATGTAATGGCGGTTGTGCAGTACTGCGACGGGATTGCCAGTTATGCGACCATAATCAAAGCCCTCAACACACCGGGCAAATACAAATCAAAAAAGGAACAGCAGATAATTGATGTTGCATATCAATTTGTGAACAGCCGTGCGCGAGGAACTCTACACAACCATAGTGTATTGGAAAGCTGAGATGCTATCCTTTGACATCGTGCCAAATGCCGAAGCTGATCGGGTAATTGCAAGGTATCGCAAAAAGGGATACCATGCTGAGATTTACAGTAAGGAGTTGATTGTAAACATTGCAAAAAAAAATTTGAAAATTTTTTGTAAAATGCTTGCATAGTATAATTTTTTAAACTTACTTTGCATACATGGAAAAAGCAATCAAGAACAAACGAGACGCAATCGCACAGCATCTGATGCTGGACTATTCAGAAGTGGAAGATTACCGCTATCATTACGGTCACACCACACAGCCAGTGTATGCAATTGATGACGCATACTATTGCGCCACAAAAACATCACCAGCCAAACACCGATACGATATGGAATTTAACTGGGTAGAGATAGCCGATGAATTTCTTAACAAAAACGGATACAAAATATACAAATCAAAATGAAACACGATTTAGAAAAAACCACCATTCACGGCACACTGCCGTCAGTCAAATTTGAGTTTTATTACTCATCATTCACCGACTACGTGACCATCAAGTCACTATGGCCTAACATTGATGAGGTCGAAAAGGTTGCCATTCCTGCTGAAAAGCTGGATGAACTTATCGACTTCCTACAGGAAGCCAAAGCCATGCACAATTTAGGTCAGTATAAAGAGGGGGTAAACTATGAATAACACCCTAACCGCACCCATTCTGCCAAACGAGATAGAATGGCGTGTGCAAAGTCAAACCAGCACGGGAAAACTTATCGTTGTTCCGTACATCAACAACCGTTGCGTGATGCACCGCTTTGATGCTGCCTTTGGTGCAGAGAACTGGACAAGTGAGTTTAAGGAAATCAGCAATGGGTTCCTGTGCCGACTGACCGTGACCGTAAATAAGCGCGAAGTCTACCGCGAAGATGGTGCAAGCAAGACAAACATCGAACCCGAAAAGGGTGGTATATCCGATGCAATGAAACGGGCAGCCGTGCAGTTTGGATTGGGTAGGTGCCTGTATGATTACCCCCGTGTATTTATCGAATGCGAGGGCAAGTTTATCCCTGATTGGGCGTATGATAAACTGGATAAGCTGGTCGAATGGATTAATGATGGTAAGTGCAACCGTGACACAATAATTTTAAAGCCATGATAGATCAGGAACTTGACGCATATTACAGCAAACGGCCTATACCTGATGTGCATGAAATGATGGATAAACGAGATATTGAGGGATTTAAGGCATTTGTTGCTACTTTGGCATCACACGCTAACCGTTACAATATCCATGACATTACAGCCTATATGGCCATAAACCACATACGCAGGGAATTAATTGACAGAAACATGGAAGATGAAGTGCAGCCAGAATGGGGAAAGGCAGAACGCAAAGTTAATGCCGTACACCGCGAACAACAGCAACGCATTCAAGGCTGGTTTAACGGAAACAAAAAACCATCACCATACAAATGAAAAAGAGAGAAACACCCAAAAGTATTGAGAGACAATTGCAAATTATGCAATACTT
>OGVZ01000132.1_pt1 | contig 11684 bp, 16 predicted proteins | sample 1575881 | NCBI WGS metagenome assembly OGVZ01 (sample SAMN07581520, study PRJEB24739) | freshwater metagenome | place: Singapore | collected 2015-01
CCCCAGACTTTTAAAGTAAAGGCGGCTGGGGAAGAAAAAGATGTCACCCTCGATGAATTAATTAAAGGTTATCAACTTGGTGCTGATTACACCAAAAAGACCACAGAAGTAGCTGAACAACGTAAAGTCGTTGAGGCTGAACGTAAAGCTATTGAAGAGGCAAAGCAAGTTCGAGACACATATGCTCAACGTTTGCAAGCTATAGAAGAATTTATAGTGCAACAAACGCCTAATGAGGATTTAACATACCTCAAAGAAAACGACCCTATAGGATATGCTGTTAAAGTTGCTGAACTTTCTGAAAAGAAAGAACAACTCGCTGCTATAAGAGCAGAGCAAGCCAGAATTGCACAATTGCAACAATCTGAAACTGCTCGTGCCATGCAAGATAGAGTTGCACAGGAAGCACAAAAATTAACGCAAGTCTTACCAGAGTTTTCAGACCCTGCTAAAGGCGAAAACCTCCGTAATGAGATTCGCAATTATGGCAAATCGCTTGGTTTTACAGATGCAGAGTTATCTAGCGTCTATGATTCTAGGCACGTTATTACTCTACACAAGGCAATGATGTATGACAAGCTTCAAAAATCAAAACCTGCTGTAACAAAGAAAGTTTCTGAAGCACCAAAGATGCTGAAGGCTGGATCTGCTACAAGTAGTAATAATGTAGAAACCATTAAAAAACAGAAAGCACAGTTGCGTAATAGCGGACATGTCCGTGACGCAGCAGCTTTATTTGAACAATTTTTAGAATAGAAAGAAGAATAAAACATGGCAACATATCAAACCTATACCGCTATAGGTCAACGTGAAGATTTAACAGACGTTATCTATAACATTTCTCCAACAGAAACACCATTCATGTCATCAGTTGGCAAAACAAAAGCTACTGGCGTTCTCCATGAGTGGCAAACAGACAGCCTAGCAGCTGTTAATGGTTCTAATGCTGCAGTTGAAGGTGCAACAGCATCTGATGCAACATTATCACCAACAACACGTCTTGGTAACCGCACACAAATCTCACAAAAAACTGTGAAGATTGCTGGTACTTTAGAAGCAGTAAACAAAGCTGGTCGTAAATCTGAAAAGGCTTACCAATTAGCTAAAGCTTCTGCTGAAATCAAACGTGACATGGAATACATCCTTTTAAGCAACCAATTAAATGCAGCTGGTAACGCAACAACAGCTCGTACACTTGGTGGTTTACAAGCATGGTTATCTACAAACAAATCACTAGGTACTAACGGTACTGCAGGTTCTGGTGGTACAACTGCTCGTGTTTCTGGTACAGACCGTACTTTTGAAGAATCACACTTAAAATCAGTTGTTAAATCAGCTTTCAGCAACGGTGGTAATCCTAAAGTGTTAATGGTAACACCAACACAAAAGCAAGTAGTATCTACATTTGCTGGTATTGCTGCACAACGTTTCATGGCTCCTGCTAATACACCAACAACAATTATTGGTGCTGCTGATGTTTATTTATCAGACTTCGGTACAATTTCTGTTGTTCCTAACCGTTTCATTCCAGCAGATTCTGGTGACGGTGGTGAAGTAGCATTTGTTCTTGACCCAGAGTACGCAGCAGTTGCTTACTTACGTCCATTTGCTACAAACGAATTAGCAAAAACTGGTGACGCTGATGTAACTCAACTTTTAGTAGAATATACACTAGAAGTTAAGAACGAAGCTGCTCACGGTATTATTGCTGACTTGGCAGAGTAGTAAAGGTTTAATGGAACTTTATCCATTATTGAGTGCAGAGGTTGTAGGTCATGCCTACACCTCTGTCATTCTTTTTATTGTAACATTTTAATATGTTTGCCTGTAAAATTAGTTTTCACTCAAATCACAGGTAAAAGGTAAATGAATGAAACCAACAACATTTAGAACATCTGTAGCACATGATACAGATAAAGGTTTAGTAATTGAAACTAAACAAGATATCAGTGGAATTTTAGAAGCAAATTTAGCTGAACGTAATTTAAAAGATAAACATACACGCTGGGGTGAGGATATATTCGATAATAAAATAGCATCTATCCCTCTTACAGTTATTGATGACCTTAATAAACAAGGTGTTATGCGTGGTTTTCATATTTTAGATAATAAACGCTTCAAAGAATTTTTAAACAATCCAGATAACAAAGTATTTAGAACACGAGAAGGTAGAGTGTAATGGCTTTTACATCATATACAGACTTAAAGTCTACAGTAGCTGATTACTTGGCTCGTAGTGACTTAACCACACAAATACCAGACTTTATTACATTAGCAGAAAATAGATTAAGACGTGATCTTCGTATTCGTCAAATGTTAAAGTTTGTTACAACAACAATGACAGCTGGTGATGGAACTGTAGCACTTCCTAGCGACTTTTTAGCAATGCGTGATTTGCATTTAGAAACAACACCAATTAGTACAATAGAGTATCAAAGTCCAAGTAACTTTTTTAGAAATTCTCGTGTAACTGATTCTGGTACACCTACTATGTATACAGTATTAGCTACAGAATTTAATTTTGCACCAAAACCAGATAGTGCATATGTATTGCATATGCTTTACTATGCAGCACCTACATACTTAAGTTCAACTAATCCATCAAATGCTTTTTTAGCTAATTGCCCAGATTTATTGTTATATGCAGCACTAGGCGAAGCTGAACCATACTTGATGAATGATGAAAGATTACAGACTTGGGCTTCATTATATGATAGAGGATTAACTTCTTTATCTAGTTCAGATGAGTCTGGTGAGTTTGCAAGCAGTCCCCTATCAATTTCTTTAGCAACGAGGTAAATCATGGCAGAATTTAGTAATTATTTAGAGAACGCACTTATCAATGCAGTTCTTCGTAACACATCATACACATCACCAACAACAGTTTATGTAGGTTTATTTACATCTGATCCTACAGATGCTGGTTCTGGTACAGAAGTATCTGGTGGTTCATACGCTAGAACATCAATCACATTTGGAGCACCTTCTAATGGTGTTGCAACATCTAATGCAGATTGCACATTCCCACAAGCAACAGCTTCATGGGGTACTGTAAGTCATATTGGCTTATATGATGCTTCTACAAGTGGTAATTTATTATTCCATACACCATTAGATACAAGCAAAACAATTGACTCTGGCGATATTTTCAAAATCGCTTCTGGTTCACTTACAGTAACATTAGCTTAATTGTTCTCAAAACAAGAACAATTGTAGCTAAAAGGAGAACACATGGCATTAGTCGTTAAAGACAGAGTACGAGAAAATAGTACCACAACAGGTACAGGCTCGTTCACGTTATCTGGTGCAGTCAATGGCTTTCAAACATTTTCTACAGCCATTGGCAATGGTAATACAACATATTACGCTATTGTTAGTGGTTCAGAATGGGAAGTAGGTCTAGGTACAGTTAGTGCTGGTGCATTATCAAGAGATACTATTCTAGAATCGTCTAATTCTGGTAGTGCTGTTAATTTTAGTGCTGGTACTAAAGATGTATTCTGTACATACCCTGCTGAAAAAAGCGTATACAGAAATGGTTCTGACGTTGCTGTATTGTCATCTACAGACATTACAACTGGTTTAGGTTATATACCATTAAATGCAGCTAATAATTTATCAGATGTTGCAAATACATCCACTGCAAGATCTAATCTAGGTGTAACAGCCACTGGATCAGATACAACTTATGTATATCGTGCTAACAACTTATCAGATTTAGCTAATACAACGACTGCAAGAACAAATTTAGGTTTAGGTTCTATTGCTACACAAGCATCATCTAGCGTATCTATTACAGGTGGTTCGATAGATGGTACTACAGTTGGTAGCACAACACCTGCTTCAGTATCAGGAACTGTATTAAGAGCTACTAATGGTATTGTAGTGAACAATATGAGTATAGGTACAAACTATTCTATTCCTAGTGGATACGGTGCAATGAGTGTAGGTGCTGTTACTTTAGCTAGTGGTGTTTCAGTAACTGTGCCAAGTGGCTCAAGATGGGTGGTTCTATAATGTCAAAAACAAAAATATCAGAATATTCAAGTACTGCTGTTAGTAATACAGACGTACAAGGCATTAACATTGCAGAGGGAATGTTACCTTCAGATGTAAATAATGCGATCAGAGCTATTATGGCTCACCTTAAAAACTTCCAAGCAGGTTTATCTGGTGATGACTTAACAGTTGCAGGTGATTTAAGTGTAACAGGTACAGGTTCAGTTAAGTTACCAGTAGGTACAACAGCACAAAGACCTACTGCTGCAACAGGTAAAATAAGATATAATACTACATTATCACAATACGAAGGTTATGATGGCTCATCTTGGTCTTTACTAGGTGGTGGAGCTACTGGTGGTGGTGGCGACCAAGTATTCAATCTAAACACAGTAGAAGTAACTACAAGTTATTCTTTACCTACAGGAAAAAATGCAGTTTCTGTAGGAGCAATCACAATTAATAGTGGTGTCACAGTAACAGTACCATCTGGACAACGCTGGGTAATATTATAAGGGGAAATAAATGGCATCATCAATTGACGCAAGCACAAGTGGAGCAGGTGGAGTCATAACAACTGCTGACAATACTGGTATCTTGCAATTAAAATCTGGTGGCACAACGATTGCTACAATATCTAGCACAGGATTACAACAGAATGTAGGTGCACCAGCGTTTAGTGCTTATGCTAGTGTGGCACAAAGTATTGCAAATACTACTCACACTAAAATACAACTTAATACTGAAGTATTTGATACAAACAGTAATTTTGATTCTACTACCAATTATCGTTTTACTCCAACTGTAGCTGGTTACTATCAAATTACAGGAAGTGTTCAATTAGCAAGTACATCAGCTATATCTGCGGTTGAAATATATAAAAATGGTGGAATAGCAGCTCAAGGTAGAGGTGTTGGAACTGGTGGATTAAACCAAGCAGGAAATGTATCAGCTATATTATATGCTAATGGGTCAACTGATTATTTTGAATTATATGTCTATCAACCAAGTGGTGGTGCAATTAATACTACTGCAGCTTCTGATTTAACCTATATGTGCGGTGCACTAATAAGGAGTGCATAATGACTTTATACGAAAAAATTATAGCAATATACCCAGAATTAACTAATCAAGATTTTAATCCATCAACAGGAACAATCTTATTACAAAACGACTCTGATGGTCGTGGTGATTACATAGCTAAATGGGAACATCCAACATTAGCTAAACCAACACAGGAGCAATTAGCATGAGTAGCGTAGTCATAGCTGGAGATACCAGCGGAACAGTAACATTAGCAGCACCAGCAGTAGCTGGCACTACGACACTTACGTTGCCTACAGTTACAGGAACAGTTCTTACAACGACATCACCTAAACCTGGTAATGTGATTCAAGTGGTTAATGTATATGATAGACAGCAATCATCTTATACCGCATCAAATATTGGTAACACTTATACTAACTATGGCTTTGATGCAGCGGGATTTGATCTAACAACTCTTGATGTGACCATTACTCCATCATCTACATCATCTAAAATATTATTATTAACAAGTATATCATTAGGTAATGATGATGAAACTTATGGTGTTATGAGATTAAAGCGTGGTATTGGAGGAGCAACTCCAACCTTCTCTTCATCTAGTGATTGGATTAGTGCCAACAATTCTGTTCCTGGCACTAAAATTCTTGCTGGTTCTTATAATGCAACAAGCAGAGCTACGCCTTGGACAAATCGTAATATTCACTTTCAGTGGTTAGATAGTCCAAACACGACAAGTGCTGTTGTATATAGATTTAATTTTATATTAGAAGCAGATTTAGGAACAACTGTGTATTTAAATAGGTCTTTTTATAATACCAATGACTATGGTGCTACTAGTTCTGTATCATCAGTAACTTTAATGGAGGTGGCTGGATAATGAATCATAAAGCTGTATATAATTTATATCCTAATGTTGTTAAGATTATTCATGACGTAGCCTACGATGCCAATGATAATGAAGTAATAGTTAATATAAATGAAGTAAATACATGGGTAGATCCAGAACAATATAAGTATCAACGTGCTAACGAATACCCATCTATCGCTGACCAACTAGATTCTCTATACCATAAAGGCTATGATGGTTGGAAAGCAGAGATAGAAGCAATTAAGAACAAGTATCCTAAAGGAGCAGTATAATGTCAATGACAATTAGTGGTAGCTCTGGATTAATATTCCCAGATGGCTCTGGACAAGAAACAGGTATAGGTCGTAACCGTATTATAAATGGTGACATGAGGATAGACCAACGTAATGCTGGTGCTAGTGTGACTGCTACAACTTCTAATTTATACACAGTTGATAGATGGAGAGCTTATGCAAGTCAATCAAGCAAATATACAGTTCAACAAAATGCTGGTTCTGTTACACCTCCAGTTGGATTTACAAATTATCTAGGAGTAACTTCATCTTCTGCATACACAGTAGGGGCTGGTGAATTCTTTTTAATTAATCAAAATATTGAAGGTTTTAATGTTGCTGATTTAGGATGGGGAACAGCTAATGCTAAAACAGTCACCTTGTCATTTTGGGTTCGTTCATCATTAACAGGAACTTTTGGTGGTGCTTTTAATAATGATGCAAGCAATAGAAGCTATCCATTTACATATACTATATCATCAGCTAACACTTGGGAACAAAAAACAGTAACTATTACTGGTGATACATCAGGCACTTGGCTTACTACAAATGGCATTGGTGTTCAACTTCAATTTGGTCTTGGTGTTGGTTCTACTTATAGTGGAACTGCTGGTGCATGGGCTGGTTCAGCTTACTATTCAGCCACAGGTGCAACATCAGTCGTAGGCACTAACGGTGCAACCTTCTACATCACAGGTGTCCAACTAGAAGTAGGCTCAACAGCAACACCGTTTGAACGAAGATTGTATGGTCAAGAATTAGCGTTGTGTCAGAGGTATTATGAAAAATGTGGATGGGATCAAGGTAGTGTACCAGGTTCTACTTCTGGATACACTCCTAGCATTACAGCTAATTATATGGGTTCAACAACAACATCATTTTCAGGAATGAATTGGATGGTAATAAAAAGAGCAGCACCTACATTAACATTTTATGGAAGTATTGGAGGAGCAACTGAAACTGTAAATGTTGCTGTAGATTTTCAAACAGGAAATTCACTAGGAACTGTGACTGCTACTAGAATTGGAGATTGCGGATTTGGATATCTTGCTACTGTATCTGGTAGTTCTTATGGTTGTATCTATAGAGTAGTTGCTTCTGCTGAACTATAAGGATAAATTATGTATAAATTAATTAAAGATTCAATTATAAATGATATAACAATAGTTAAAAGACTTTCTGATAACTCTTTTATTCCATTTGACCCAGCTAACACAGACTACCAAGCCTACCTTAAATGGGTGAGTGAAGGCAACACACCAGAACAGGCTGACTAATGTTTGGCATATCAGCATTTGCACAGACAGCATTTAGCTCTCTTGCTAGTGGTGTAGTACTAGGCACAGCACAGGTAGATGCTAACGCTACTGTCACAGCTAATGGATACTCTATTGCTTTAGCTACAGGATCTATCACAGCTAATGCACAATGTGAGTCTAATGCTTACGCTATTAGAACTACAAGCCCATCTATTACTGCTAATGCTTTAGTATCAGCAGATGGTTATTCTACTGCTTTAGCTAGTGCAAGTATCAGTGGAAGTGCTGCATTATATGTAGATAATCCTTTCTCATATGCTTTTGCTACAGGATCTATATTTAGTGATTGTTCAGTTACTGCAAGTGCTATACGCTTTAGAACATCTACTGCAGGTATAAACGCTACTGCTACAACTACTGCTAATGGTGGTGTTTTATACGAAGGATTTGGTACGATTACTGCTAATGCACTTGTATCAGCAAGTCCTAGAGCTATATGGTATGGTGTAGGTGCTGTTACAGCAAACGCTACAGTATCAGCAGCAGGAAGAAGATTAGGTGAAGAGTGGAGCAATATTGCTGCTGGCTCTGAAGTATGGACAAATATAACAACTGGTTCTGAAACATGGACAGACATAACAGGAAGTTCTAATACATGGCTACCCAACGAATAAATTTTGCAGAATGGTTACCAGACCAACCATCCATAAGTGGTGCGTTAGTTGACGTAAGTAACGTTGTGCCATTAGTACAAGGATACAGTCCATTCCCAAATGCTGTAGATTATTCTAATGCTGCTAGTGAAAACCTTAATAACGTTTATGCTGGTAAATTTAGTACAGTAACACAGCTATTTGCAGGTGGTGCTACTAAACTATTTAAATTTAACACAGCTACTAAAAATTTATCAGACGTATCTAAAGTTGGTGGCTATAGTGGTTCAGATCGTTGGAGTTTTGCACAGTTTGGTGACGTATTATTAGCTGCTAACAATGCTGAAAAGATTCAAGCATGGACTGTAAACAGTTCTACTGCATTTGCAGATGTTAATGCTTCAGCACCTATTTGTAAATATATCACAGTAGTTCGTGACTTTGTGGTGGCTGCTAATATTAGTGGTGCACCTAATAAAGTACAATGGTCAGATATTAATGATGAAACTGACTGGACATCTGGTGGTGCTTCACAAAGTGATTATCAGATAATCAGCGATGGTGGTAATATACAAGGGATAACAGGTGGCGAGTTTGGTTTAGTATTACTAGAACGTGGTGTGATTCGTATGTCATATATTGGATCACCATTATTCTTCCAATTTGACACTATCTCTCGTGGTTTAGGATGTACAGATGGATCTACAGTGGCACAGTATGGTCAAACTACATACTTCTTATCAGATGATGGTTTCTATTCTTGTGATGGTATAAATCTAAAAGGTATTGGCACAGAAAAGATAGACAAATGGTTTTTTGCAAACTGTGATTTAGGTCAAATTAATACTTGCAGTACAGCAGTTGATCCAATAAGAAACATTGTAGTATGGAACTTTCCTAACGTTTCTGGTGGTCGTTCATTACTGATATATAATTGGCAAACAGATAAATGGTCTAAAGCTGCTACAGACGTAGACTATGTGTCATCTGTCACTACTTCTGGTGTTACTTTAGAGGATCTAGATGCTTTTGGATTATTAGATGATCTTACAACATCTTTAGATTCAAGACTATGGGTAGGTGGTAAATTACTATTTGCTGGTGTTCGTGACAATAAGATTATTACATTTACAGGTACAAATGCTACTGGCACACTTACTACAGGTGACATAGAGGCTGGATATAATTCAATTGTTACCTTAATTAGACCTCAACTAGAAAATGGCTCTGCAAGCGTTGCTGTGGCTTCTAGACGTGAATTAGATGACACTATTACATATGGATCTACAGTAGCTGCATCATCTGAAGGTAGATGCTCTGTAAGAAGTGCTGGTCGTTATCATAGAATTACTTTAACTCCAACAGGAAGTTGGATTTATGCTATAGGAATGGATGTAGACTTTAAGCCTCAAGGTGGAAGATAATGCGTGATATGTATCGCAAACTGCCTCCTATGGGAGGTCAACCTCGTGAAATATCAGAGGTGGTCAATAATCTTGTAGAGGGAAAATCTAATAATACAGGTGAATTTACTTTAGCTACAGGTGGAGCTACAACAACCACAATCTATAATGAACGTATAGGTTATGAGTCTGTTATCTTAATAGAACCAGTTACTATGGTTGCTGCTACAGACTACTATCCATATTTAGCAGTACAAGATAGCACAGATCAATCAGCAGCAAGTACAACAACAGCATATGCTGTAACTTTTAATACTACTGATTATGCTTTAGGTGCATCATTAAGTAATAGTTCAAGATTAAATGTAAATTATTCTGGACTTTATAACTTACAATTTAGTATTCAATTTGCTAATACAGACACACAAATACAAGATGTAGATATTTGGTTTAGAAAAAATGGTACAGATATTGCAAACTCTAATAGTAAATTTTCTGTGCCAAATAGTCATGGTGGAACAAGTGGACACCTTATTGCTGCACTAAATTTTTATCTAGAATTAGCTAAAAATGACTATGTACAAATTATGTGGGCTACTACATCAACTCAAGTAACTATTGAGCAATTGCCAGCACAAACAAGTCCTACTAGACCTGCAACACCTAGTGCTATAGCTACATTACAGTACTTAAGTTCTAATTCATATACTACTAATTTATTTACAACAACATATGTGAGTGCACAAACTAAAGGCAGTGCAACTATAACTCACCCTGCAAATTCTGTGTCAGATAGAACATATCGTTATATAATAGTAGGATGATATTACATTATATACCAAAAGATCAATTACGTCAACATTGGGAATACATTAGACACGGATTAGAAATAGTCAGGTCTAAAGGTCATACCGAGTATATACCAGAAGACGTATATTGTGATTGCTATGAGCAACGTTCTATGTTGTTTATGGGCATTATAGATAATAAACCAGTAGGATTCGTAGTACTTCAACCAATCGGAAATAGGCTTCATGTTTGGGCTGCATGGTCATTAATTAATGACGATACACTCTTTATGCAAGCATTTCAAGAGATTCAACAAATAGCAAAACAAGGCGGTAAAACTAAAGTTACGTTTAACTCTGAAAGACGTGGATGGGAACGTAAGGCAAGACAAATGGGTTTTAAACCTCAAACATGGGAATATACACTTTAAGGAAAGAATATGTTTAAGTTACACAATTGGGTACAAGAATTAGTACAATCAGTTACATTTTATGGTGGCGGTGGAGGTGGAGGTCAACAATCATCTACTACTAAACAAGAGTTAGATCCTACTATTAGACCTTATGTAGAGTATGGTTTAAGTGAGGCTAAAAACCTATACCAAACTACTACTCCAGAATATTTCCCTACACAAACATATGTATCACCTTCTGCACAAACACAATCAGCATTACAATTAGCACAGCAACGTGCATTAGCTGGTAGTCCACTTACACAATCTGCCCAACAACAACAATTAGGTACTGTGCAAGGTCAATACTTAAGTGCTGGTAACCCATACCTTATGAACGCATTAGCTGCACCTACAGCAGCTGCTACACAAGCTTATAATGACGCTATTAAAGCTGCACAAGGCACAGCATCTTTAGCTGGTCGTTATGGTTCAGGAGTATCTGCTGATATTCAAAACAGAGCAGCACAAACTTTAGCTACAACATTAGCTAATAAATACGGTGATCTTGCTTATCAAAACTATGGTGCTGAACGTGCTAGACAAGAAGCTGCTGCATTACAAGCTCCACAACTTGCTCAAGCTGATTACCAAGATATTAACCAACTTATGAACGTTGGTCAAATTGCTGAAGACTATCAACAAAAAGCTCTTGAAGATCAAATTGCTAGATATGAATTTGAACAAAACAAACCATATACAAAACTACAAGCTTACTTGGGTGCTGCATATGGTGCTCCAGTTGGTCAAGTTACCCAAACTCAATCATCAGGTGGTGGCAAGATTGTATGTACCGCTATGAACAATGAATATGGTTTTGGTAGCTTCCGTAACGCTATTTGGTTAGCACAATCTAAAGATTTAGATCCTGCATACGAAAAAGGTTACCATAAACTATTCTTACCATTAGTAAACTATGCTTATAAGAGTGGTCAAAAGAACC
>OGVZ01000133.1_pt1 | contig 11582 bp, 26 predicted proteins | sample 1575881 | NCBI WGS metagenome assembly OGVZ01 (sample SAMN07581520, study PRJEB24739) | freshwater metagenome | place: Singapore | collected 2015-01
TTCCCAGTCACGATATGGTCAAGAAATACTGTGATAGGCAATGGGCACACAACATTGCATTGAAAGCCATTGCTGTTACAGAAGGTAGAGAAAGTGTTGAAGCATTACAGGAAGTTTACAATGAGTATGATGCTGTTCTGCCAGAAACTACAGACAGTGGATATAAAATCTCTGATGATTTTTCAGAATTGTACAAAGAAGTAGATAGAACTGGTGGAATATTATGGCGTTTACCCTGGCTTAACACTGCCATTGGTGGATTACACAAAGGAGATAGTGGTTTTATCTTTGCTAGAACTAATGCAGGTAAGAGTACATTTGTAGCTAGTGAGATAAGCTATATGCTTAAGCAATTAACATCTCCATGCTGTTTCTTTTTCAATGAAGAAGCTGCTGCAAGAATGAAATGGAGAATATTCCAGGCATATTTTGGTGCTACTGATGACAGATTGCTAAGTAACATTGAGAAATGTCAAGAAATATTTGACGATGAGACACAAGGACTGTTTCATTTTTACAACATGCCAATGATACAGAAGAAAGAAGTGGATGCTATATGTAAAGAAATGAATCCTCAGCTTATTGTGATGGATAACATTGATAAGGTGTACGGATTCAAAGGTGACAGAGAAGATTTAAGACTAAAGCACATATACACATGGCAGCGGGAACTCGCAAAGCAATATGGTGTTGCTATTGGTGTATGTCAAGCAGGTAGTACAGCAGAGAATAAGAAGTGGTTACAACACACTGACATTGATAGTGCTCACACAGCAAAGAGTAGTGAAGCGGATTTCATTATAGGTATAGGAACTACTCTGGATGTTGGTGCAGAAGATATTAGATATTTACGATTGGTAAAAAATAAATTTAAACCTGGAGAGTGGCGACATGAATGTAGAATATCACCACTCACCGCTAGATATTTGGAGATATAAATGAATTGGGAAACTAGATTTTTAATTTGTTTGTTTGCTATTATGTTCTTTTGGGTGTTAAGTGTTGAAGCGTTTGCCCAAACACAAAGATGTTGGAGAAGCAGTGCTGGTGTGCTAGAATGCATTGGTAGTGATGGAAAAATTACAACAACAATTGTATCAGGATGAACATACTAACACTAGATGTTGAAACAACAACGTTTCAGAAGGGTTCTCCATTTAGTAAACGGAATAAACTTTGTTATGTAGGACTGAAATGGCTTGGACAGGAATGTACAATATCCAATCATATTCATAATCAACAACAAGATGTACAAAGTATACAAGCGAGCATTGATCTTGCTAACATAGTTGTGGGTTTTAACATTAAGTTTGACATACATTGGCTTATTAATATTGGTGTTAACTTTGCTAATGTTAAGCAAATATGGGACTGCCAATTAGCTGAGTTTCTTTTAGAATCACAACAAAATCCTTATAATAGTTTGAATGATGCATTAGAGAAATATGGATTACCTCAGAAGCTAGATGTTGTTAAGACAGAGTATTGGGATAAAGGAGTGGATACACCGGAAATACCAGAACAGATTGTCCAAGACTATTTAGCTTATGATTTAGAAGGTACTGAAAATGTATTTATTAAACAAGCAGAACAATTTGGAGTAAAGATATGGAAGTGTATATAATTATGGAAAGTTATGCTGGTGATCCACCGACAATTTATTTAGTGTGTTCTGATTTAGAGTATGCAATTAAAATGTGTAAATTAGCTAAAAAAGATAATGATGAGTATTCTGATTATTATGTAAGGACGTACAATGTCAATGAATCTGTACAAACTATTTAAAATACAATGTATGGATTTGCTTTGCCTTGTAGAGATGGAACGTGCTGGTATTAAATTTAATACAGAGAAGGCTATGAAATATGCTAAAGAATTGGAAATACAATGCTCTGCATTGCTTACAAGATTTCACACACTGGTTGGTAGCACTGATGTATCTATTACTAGCAATGATGATGTTAGTGCTATTCTGTATGGTGGCACTATCACTACGGATATTAGGATACCTGTTGGACATTATCTTACAGGCGCAAAAAAAGGTCAGGTGAGATATAAAATTGAACAGGTGCATAAGACATTTGAAAGACTTGTAACACCTTTAGATAAAACAGAAACAAAGAAGAGCCAAACTAGAATAGATAAAGGAGAACAAACAGAACATACACAATGGCAAGTAAATGAGCCCACTCTACGTTCTCTAAAAGCTAAAGGAAAAGCAAAAGAAATTATTGACATCATCCTAGAATATAGTAAAATAGAGAAACTAAGAGGAACATACCTAGAGGGATATACAAAGCTAATTGATGAAATGGATTGGGAGAAAGATATGTTGCATACATCCTATAACCAATGTGTAGCTGTAACCGGAAGGCTTAGCAGTAGCAAACCTAATATGCAGAACCCGGATAAGATTACAAAGAAGTTTATGAGTACAAGATATGATAATCTAAGTAGATGTGATATATGAATAAAATAACAGAGGACAAAGAAAAATTAATTGATCTTTTACTTTTAACAACTAATAAAACTACAACTGAAATTTCTAATATTGTGGGAATTAGTAGGTCTCCCATAAATAGACGACTTGCTAAATTGTTCACTAAAGAAGAGAGAATAAAAAGACGTAATAAAATGCTTAGTATTTCAACTATGGGAGAAAGAAATCCTAATTTTGGAAAGAAGCAAGGAAAGAAACATTTTAATTCAGAAGGTTATATTATGGTTGGTAAACCTTCTTGGTATACAGGTAGAGAATCATCAAATACAGTATTTGAGCATCACTTAGTTATGTGTGAATTCTTAGGTATAACAAATATCCCTTCTGAATGTTGTGTACATCATAAAGATTTAGATAAAACTAATAATAGTTTAGATAACTTGACTTTAATGACTTTTTCAGAACACACTGCCCTACATCGATGTCTACAAAAAGAGATAAGTTTATGATTTTACAGGCAGATGTTAAGGGTCTTGAAGTCGTTGTAGCAGCATGGCTTTCTCAGGACAAAACACTATATAAAGAATTGAATGATGGTGTTGACTTACATGGAGAGAATCAACGTATATTTGGATTTTCAGAAAGGGTGACAGCAAAGATATTTAAGTTTAAGCTTCTGTATGGTGCTATGGAATATGGGTTTGCTAATGATCCTGATATGAATTTTATTTCTACTTCTACAAAATATTGGAAAAAGATTATAGAAAAATATTATAATAAATATCAAGGCATAGCAGCATGGCATGAGAAAATATGTTCTCAAGTGGGTAAAACAGGAATACTAACGACACCTTTTGGAAGAACTTATAAATGGGATTGTATGCAATATGGTAGTTTTAAAATACCCACTACTCAAGTTAAGAATTATCCTGTTCAGGGCACTGGGGCTGATGTTGTATCAATAGCAAGAGTGTCTTTGTATAGAAGATGGAAACAAGCAGGAATAGAAGGCTGTCTCATTAATACTGTACATGACTCAATTTGTTTAGATGTTCCTAATAAATCTGTTGACAAGTCAGTAGAATTGCTGTACAATGTTTTCCAAGATGTACCTGCAAATATTAGCAGAATATTTAATGTAAATTTTGATTTGTCAACAAAAGTAGAGATATTGGTCGGTCATGATATGTACCATTTAAAGGAAATAAAATGATAACAGATGAACAACGTTTAAAGTTTATTATGCTAGATGTTGAGGATTATTTTAAAGTGAAAATGGATAGACATGAATATGCTTTGGAAGTAGCAGAAGAAAGTGGTAGAATAGAACCTACTGATGAGGATGAGTTAGAAGGATTTCGTAGAATGGTAGATGAAGCAATGAGACAACATAAATATATTTAAAGGAATGTAATGGCTAAGATTAAAACTACAAAGAATGGAAATATACAAATTACTATTTCTCCAGAACAAGCCTACGCTATAAGGGATATTGTGGCACGTACAAGTTATAATACTAGAAAAGAAGCATGCTATGTACTCCATGAAGATTGGACAAGAAGCCAGGATGATAATTTATCAGTAGTTTTTAATTTAATTGATGATTTTATAGGAGAGTATTAATATGAATATAGTTGGAAAAGTAATTGTAATTGACATGAATGCCACTGTTAAAGGCCAGAATGGTACATATAAAGGTGCTGAGATTGTGTACAAAGATGAAAAGGGAGAAACAAAAACAAAACCATTTCATTCAAATGCACTGAAATTTAATGCAGCATTGAAGAACGGCCTGGAAAATCTATCTCCTGGTGATGAATTCACAGCAGTGCTAGAAAAGAAAGATGATTTCTGGAATTGGACTAGCATTAGCAAAGGAACCACTAATGCTGGTGTTTCAAAACCAGCTACTGATAATACATCAAAACCTGCTCCAAGCACATATGCTACAGCAGAAGAACGTGCCCAAACACAGAAATACATTATACGGCAGAGCAGTATTACAGCAGCACTAAAACTAGCAGAATTAAATGGGAGTAAGAAAGTAGATATAAAAAATGTGTTACAAAATGCTACTATTTTTGAAGATTGGGTAATGGGTAGGGGTTTACCTGGAGAAATAGATCCAGATTTTATAAAAGATATAGAAGATGATATTCCTTTATAGGAAATTAAATTATGCGCGGAATTAGTGAAGAAAGATTGAAACAAATTGCACACGAAACGCACGACTCCGACGACACGAACTTACCAGTTTTAAGTTTACTTGATCTGCTTATTTCTGAGTGTAAAGAACGCAACCACTGGATCACAGATTTGAAATTCAGTATCAATAAGTAATATCTCCCAAGCCGTAAACGCGGTGATGCTAGTGGAAGCCTAGCACCAAGAAGGATAAGCACTGATCCGTTGGGATTCTCTGGCGGTGAAACGACTAGCTAGTATTAGTGCTTATCGCTTGTTGGTTTATTCATCTAGTGAGAATAGTGTATAGCCTATCCAAGAAAATACTCGAGTTAAGTAATGGATGGGTGCGCGGAACACGACTGGCATCGCACCAGTGTAGGCAGATGCGATCTCTGCAACCAACAGGTATCCTCCACCTTACGGAGGGCCAACAAGAAAGGCGCGGCGTGGATAGGAACACGCAGTGCAGGACGGACGGGGCCATGAAGTCACACAAGCGCGGGAAAGGCTACTAACCAAGAACGCCAGTTGTGAATAGAGATAAGCCCCCTGCACAAATAAATATCCGGGGTAGTGCCTGGGTAAGCTGGTATCGAATCCAGTCGCCTTTCTTGTTGGTTCTTGAGAAATAACGCCAGCCGCCATAAAGGGCTGGTAACTTACTAGGAGAAGTAAAATGGCTTTAGACAGCAGATACAAGAACTATAGAAAGAAGAACGTGCAACCAATGCGACCGTATGAACCTGGAGAAGATTTGACGGGGGTTTCTGTTAATAAAGAAGACACTCCAGAAATCGGCGGGATGATCGCAATTAATCCACAAAACCAAGAAGATAAATGATGGTATGTGGCGGAGAAATTTTTTAATGACAATTACGAATTAGCAGAGTAAGCAACAACACCCGGCACGCCTCTCAACGATGCGCACCATGCCGGGTTACTTAAAAATATTAATGCACAGATTATATGGATATAAACGATTTAAAAACTGACGAATTAATAACAATGACGAAAGAAATGCATAGAGCATTTAATTCGGTAGGGTGTGATCCTACTTGTCATTGTTGCGGGGTAAAAATACCTGTAGGTGAACAGTATAAGTTCGGCTATGTAACTCTGCAACTAGCAATGGAAGCGGATAGAGAATTCGGTGCGTATGAAAAATTTAAGCCGTTTAAAACAGACAAAGGACATGAAGTCATGCTTTGTAAAGATGATTTGTGCACTCCTGAAGCTATGGTATTAAAAGCACGTGAAGAAAAGGATCGTTATTACGAAAGATTTGAAATACCTGTGGCTAGGCGTGGCGGTTGCTCAATAATCAACGGAAAAATAGTTGCTTAATTGGTATTAAACAGTAGAAAAACACAGCCCGCTTCACTTGTTGGTTTTGTGGATATGGAGAAAAGTAAAATGAATATAAATAAATTTAATCTTGGTGACACTGTTCATGTAAGTGTCAAAGTGGTGGGAGTTACTTTAGTAGAGGATAAATTGTATTACACAGTGCAATATACTGATATGGATGGAATACTACAGAGAATGTTTGATGTGCCAGAATCTTTTATTTCCAAAGTGTTCTAATGCATATGTTTGTTACACGAAATATGGGTAGTTGTCCCATAAAGGAGGTAATTAGTCTATGAGTAAGCTAACAGCTCTTATAGACTCCTAGCTGATACACCAATATTTGCTACAGCATTAGTGTCTGAGGATGTATCTGTTGACATTGCTAAGAGTCGTTTAGATGTTTGTATAAACAACATCATTAGAGACAGTGGTTGTTCTGAATGGAAGTTGTTTGTCTCTGGACAATCCAACTTCAGGAAGGAAATTGATCCTTCATATAAAGCAAACAGAACAGGAGATGATCCAAAGCATAGGGAAGCATTGCGGCAGCATTTAATAGAAGAATGGGATGCTGTTGAATGTAATGGATACGAAGCAGACGACCATTGTGGAATTTCTCAAACTTTATATAACACTTTAAGATTACAATTTATAAATAATGAGGAATACAAAACCATTTCATTAGGTAATGGTGGATGTATGAAGGTATCTCCATTAGATTATGAATGGATCAATAAATATAAATGGAGTGTTACAGAATCAGGATATGCTTATAGAGGATACCAAGATGGTAGTATTTATAAAAGAGTTTATTTACACAAAGAAATGCTATCACCTGGATATGGATATTATGGAGATCATATTAATGGAGATAAATTAGATAATCGTAGAACAAATCTAAGAATAGTAAACAACCAACAAAATTCTTGGAATGCTGGAAAACGTACAGGAAACTACAAAGGTATTTCTTGGGATGCTAGTAGAAATAAATGGCAAGTTGGTATAAATATAGATGGAAAACGCCATGCTATAGGTAGATTTACATCTGAGGAAGAAGCAGCCCGAGTTTATGATGATACTGCTATTTCTGTCTATGGCCAATATGCTAGATTAAACTTTTGTCCACTAGAGCCTATAATATGTGGAATAGATAAAGATTTATTACAAGTACCTGGACTACATTATTCTTGGCCTATTATTAGAAGTGGTAAGGTTGTTAGAGAAGGAATATTTAGAGAAATATCCAAAGAAGAAGGAATGAGAAGATTCTTTACACAAGCTTTAACAGGAGATGTTTCTGACAATATAAAAGGAATACATGGAATTGGCCCTAAGAAAGCTGAGAAACTTCTAGCAGATTGTAAAACAGAAGCAGAGATGTACAATGTATGCAAATCTCAATATATTCAGTTTGAACTAGATAATAGTGAAGAGGCTGTTAGAGATGAAGGAAGATATAGATATTTAGAAGAGCAGGGTATACAACGGTTCCATAGGAACTGCGATTTACTATGGGTATGGCGTGAACTTGGTATTACCTATTCAATAAGGAAAGAAATATATGGAATTGTTTAATTTAACAGATGAAGAAATTTGGTTGAAATATATTATATCAAGAAATCCTAATCGAGCTTTTACTTCTGAAATAAATATTAAAGAAGATTGTAAAATGGCTGACAAATTTCTCGAGGAATTTAAAAAAAGATTTAGAAATTGAAATCTCCGATTAAAGGCTGGAGTGATAGCAAGTGGCGTAGCTGGATAATTTCTTTATTGCGTAGAGGTACAATGCGCTATCCACCTAGGAATGATGCTTTGCGGGAAGCTAAGACAGAGAAGAAGATAAATAAGAAAACAGGGAGAATGGCACAACATTACAAATGTGCTGGCTGTAAGAAAGATTTTCCAGCTTCTCAAATATGTGTCGATCACATAGAACCTGTTGTGTCTCCAAAGGAAGGGTTTATTAATTGGGATGTGTATATAGAAAGAATGTTCTGTCCTAAAGAAAATTTACAAACACTCTGTTCTAAATGCCATGATGTAAAAACCAAAGGGGAGAAAGAATTAAAAAGAAATGAAAATAAAAGAAACGGCAAAAGGTAATATACAAATTACAATGAGTAAAAAGAAAGCTAATAGTTTGCATGAATTACTAGATTGTTTGCACTTGTCAGATTATGAACGATCAGTGGAACAACCAGATGATATAACTGAATTGCGGAATTTTCTTGCGGATAACTACCAAATACTATGAGAATACTCGTAATACCTGATGTCCAGGTAAAGCCAGGACAAGACTTTTTATTCCTTAGGTGGGTAGGGCAGTATGCTGTAGACAAGAAACCAGATGTTATTGTTCAAATCGGAGATTTTGCTGATATGCCTTCTCTTTCTTCTTATGATGTGGGGAAGAAGAGTTTTGAAGGTAGAAGATATACAGATGATGTGGAATCATGTCATGAAGCTATGTGTTATTTAACATGGCCAATACATCAAGAAAGAACTAGGTTACAACAGAGTAAAAGAAAACAGTGGAATCCTAGGATGGTATTGACACTTGGAAACCATGAGAATAGAATAAATAAAGCTATTGAGAATGATAGGAAGCTAGAAGGTCTAATTTCTATAGATGATTTGGAATATGAAAGATATGGATGGGAAGTCATTCCATTCCTAGAACCAGTAACAATTGGAGGTATTTCATTCTGTCATTATTTTGTTTCTGGTGTTATGGGTAAACCTGTTACCAGTGCTAGAGCATTAGTTATGAAGAAACATATGTCTTGCGTAATGGGACATGTACAAGCTAGTGAAATTGATATGTCACAGCGTAGGGCAGATGGAACACCATTGTTAGGGTTGTTTGCTGGAATATACACACCATATGATGAGGATTATTTAAATCCTCAGAGTAATAAACAGCATAGACAGATATGGATGTTACAGGAGGTTGAAGATGGATTTGCCTACCCTCAGCCAATAAGTATAGAATTTTTAAGGAATAAATATGGAAGATAGTTATTCTCAATTTGTAAGAAAATTAGCAAAGAAAATGCCAGACTATGCTTCTGACATTCATCATGCAGCTACAGGAATTGCAGGAGAAGCAGGAGAAGTATTGGATATTTCTAAGAAACATTGGGTATATGGGAAAACTCTGGATGTTTCTAAATTAGTAGAAGAACTAGGAGACATTAGATTTTATTACCAACATATGTTAAACCTCCTAGAATTCACAGATGATGAAGTAATATATGCTAATAGGGTAAAACTTAGTAAACGATTCCCAAACAATACATATTCTGATGAAGATGCCATAGCAAGAAAGGACTATGAAAACAACAAATAAAGGTTTGGTGTTAAAACTTGATGATTTATACATCATTGATCCAATGACTCCAACACAACAGCATGTGTTTAATGATTGGAATAAATATCCCATTCATGTTTTACATGGTGTTGCTGGAACAGGGAAGAGTTTTATCTCTGTGTACAAAGCATTAAATGATGTATTAAATTTACACAATAAATATAAGAGACTTGTCCTATTACGCAGTGCTGTATCAGCTAGAGACATTGGACATTTACCTGGAGATGAAAATGAGAAAGCAGCAGTTTATGAACTTCCTTACGAGGAAATATGTAACATTCTGTTTGGGAAGCGAGATGCTTATCAACGACTTAAAGAGCAGCATAAAATACAATTTGGACTTACTTCTTTTCTTAGGGGCATTACTTTCGATGATAGCATTGTCGTTGTTGATGAAATACAAAATATGTCTTATGTAGAACTCTACACTACAATGACTCGCATTGGTGAGAATAGTAAGGTGGTGTTCTGTGGAGATTACAGACAGACAGATTTAAAAGGAAGTGGTTTACAAAAGTTCTTAAATGTGTTAAACTGCATGAAATCTGTATGCCATTATGAATTTAACATTGATGACATTGTTAGAAGTAAGATAGTTAAAGAATTTATAATTGCTGAGGGGAGTGTTAAGGATAGCATTCATCTACCAGGATATGCCGGAGGGCATAATTCAGCATTAGTAGGAATAAGTACAAAATGAATGCTAAATTGTGTAAGAAGATGAGAAGAAAGGCTAAGTATGTTTCTGTAAATTATTCAGAAACAGCATGGAAAGTATATTACAAGAAATGGAAAAAGGAAGTGAAACGTGCTCACGCTAAATGATGTTAAGGATAGACTTAAACAACAATCTGAGATACACCTATTAGAAATCTTAGATGTATCCTCAGAAGACATTGTAGAGCGTTTTAGTGATATCATTGATGAACGTTATGATAGTTTATTAGAGGATTTAGAAGATGATGAGTTATAAAGACCAAACATGGTGTTCCAGATATTCTTCTGGAGAATGTAAGAATAACAAATGTATCTTTGCTTTAACACAACAAGAAAAAGAGAAAGCAATAGACTGGTGGGGTAGCGATAATTTCCCTGTTAGTATTGGAGATAGAATGGATAATGGATGTGGCTATACAGATGGAAGATGAATATGTGACAATTCATAGAAGTGAGTATGAACTACTTAAAGATCAGGATAGGTTCTTAAGTGCTATATATAGTACAGACATTCCTAAGCTTCCTGAATTTCAAGTAGCAATTAATAGATGGCTTTCTTCAAAGGATGAAAATTATGTGGCCTAGTTTAAAATTACCTCCAATAAATTTATGGAATGTTCCATATATGTGGAAAGAGAAAACTATCCTAGATAAGATATTAGATGATGAGTTTAGATTTTTCATTAAGTTTAATAAGTATGCTAAGGTAGTTTATCTTGGTAAAAACCAATGGAATGAAATAAAGAAAGAACTAGGATATGATGAAGATTGTGATGTTATTCACGGATTAGACATTATATTTGTTGAACGAGAAGATTATATGAGAGTAGGTTAGTATTTATGAATAAACACAATGAAAAAGAGTTACCAAGTGTATACCAAAAAATCATCCACCTATCGCGTTATTCACGTTATAGGGAAGATGTTAAACGTAGAGAAACATATGAGGAAACAGTGGATAGGCTTATTAAATACTTAGAGCACAAATGTCAAGGTCAAGCTAATAATCCAGAGTTTTATAAGACTATGGATAGGCTTAGAGAAGCAATACTAAACCTAGAAGTAATGCCATCAATGAGATTGCTCATGTCTGCTGGTATTGCTTGTGACAGGGATAATGTAGCTGCTTATAATTGTAGCTATAGGGAAATGAATGGGAGTGGAGAGAAGCTTCATGTATTGACAGATGAGATGAGAGAAGCAGGGCTAGATGAGCCTGTTACAATATGTATATCTTCTCCTATTTGTTTTGATGAAGTGATGTACATTCTGTTATGTGGAACTGGTGTTGGCTTTAGCTGTGAGAGACAAGTGATTGCTAATCTACCTACGGTCGGTCATAAACTTCCAAGGAACATTTATGAACACAATGAAAAGAATTTCCCTGGGGTGTCCTCAGATGATTTGTCAACTTATGATAGAACAGAAAATAAAATCATTGTTGCAGATTCCAAATATGGATGGGCATCAGCTTTACGAATACTTATTGTTGAGTGTATATCGTGACTGGGAAAC
>OGVZ01000134.1_pt1 | contig 11564 bp, 11 predicted proteins | sample 1575881 | NCBI WGS metagenome assembly OGVZ01 (sample SAMN07581520, study PRJEB24739) | freshwater metagenome | place: Singapore | collected 2015-01
GCAGAAGACGGCATACGAGATAGCTTCAGGTGACTGGAGTTCAGACGTGTGCTCTTCCGATCTGTTTCCCAGTCACGATACAGCTTAGAGTATATAACGACCCTTAGTCCGCTAAATAGTGATGGGTCACGCGGAAGAAATCGGTATGTTCACAACTATTTCAAAGGTGAGTACCCTACTTCTCCTTCAGCCGAAGAAATTAAAGCTATAGAAGATGAATTTAAAGCGGCAGGTAGCCCAGATTTTGAGGTTTTTCCACGTGATGCTGACGGTAATCCCGTTGTGTCATTTTCTTCAACTTTGACTTTACCGGTGGATACATACTTCTCCAGTGGTAATTTGGATATTTCAAACATTCCAACTGTTACAAGTGATACGTTAAATCAGAGTCAGTCTGCTGCTGCAGGAATCAACGGTCTTCCAGAGTCTTTTACATCAAGTATGGTTGGTTCTACCCGCATTAACCCTAATTACACACGGTTTTTAGGACGTAACTCATCTGCTGGAGTTTTCAGTGCTGTACCTGTGGGAAATAAAGGTATATGGCGTCAAAGTATTGCAAACTTTGCTCTTGAAAGAGGCGCTGCAGTATCAGATATTCCAGATGAGTTTCTTCTGAAAGGTATTTTTAGAAGCGCCGGATTTACTAGCATCCCAACGACTCCTGCAGGTATACGTCGCCAAGCTGACAGAATAGATAGTACAGATAAACGGTTTAAGCTGGTTGATGTTAATTCATCTAGTAATTCGTCTTCTCTTGTTATTTTTGAGGATCGTACAACTGGTCAGCGTATTGGTATTAAGTATATGAATGGTGTTGCTCGTAATGGTATTGCTCAGAGTTTCAATGAGATGGCGTCAGCTAGTCTGGTTGAGCGTTTTGGGCTTGTTCAGGGTCAGGTTCGTGGAGATGGGCCTGCTGGTGAGACTGTTGCACGTACTGTTCGTGGTAGAACTGTTGTGGAGTATGGTACTATACCAATTTTTGTTGATTTAGCTCAGAATTATGTTGATAGCAATAATGCTCAGGTGATGGATGGCCCTAATAGGGATTTGTTACGTAATGTTCCTATAGATCAGCAAATGGCGATGTTTACTTTTGATGCGTTGTCTGGTAATACTGATAGGCACGATATGAACTTTTTGGTTGCGTCTAATTCTGATGGTGCTGATCTTATTCCTATTGATCATGGGCATTCGCTTGCTAACGGGTTGTACACTCGACGTAGTGATGGTACCGTTCCTACGGTTGGTGGTGTGGCTCGTGGTGCTGAGGGGTTTTCTGGTATGCTTAATGACACGGACCCTTCAGAACGTTTGCGAACATTCGTTTCTAAGGATAAGTCTAAAACAAGAGAACGTATTGCTAATTTCATTGCGGAGGGGGTTACAACTAGAGCTGAGGTTGAAAGGGCTTTTGATGATATTCAACAGCGACTGGTTGCGGCTGAGGCACAGATGAGTTCTCGCAGTGTTTTAAGTGCTGCTGCACGCAGAGCGTATGCTGCGGAGATTGCTGACGCTGGTTCTCTTCAGCAGCTACTTCAGTCAGATAGCCCTACTTCAGAGTTTTCTAGATTGAATGAGAGTATGGATTTTTATGAGAGTCATCTGCAGTTTTTCTTGTCTCAAACACCAAGTCAACTTTTTGATTTGTTCTTCAGCTAAGGGTTCATATGACTAAATATTCTGTGTCTCAGAGAAACAATAAACTTGGAACAATTGAGTTTTTAGAAGACAGCGTTTTGGTGGATTTTCCAGATCCTAAGTGGCAGCTGCATTTTCTGCAACAGGTAGCTGATTTGAAGCCTTTAGATTTAGATGATTTGGTTCGGAGTGGGTATTCAAATGTATCGTTTGAAGAGGAACAATGAGATACTTTATTTCAACTACGCCTTATGAGGTTGCTATCTCTGTTGTTGACGATATGAATATAGACGCAGTCATCAACCCACAGTATCAATATAAGCTTGACGAAATGTTAAAGGCTGTCGAGCCTTTACGTGCTTTTGATAGTCCTATTTTTACAGCTGGTCGCTTAGCTTTCTTTTTTCCTAAAATTCAAGAAGTTTCACAGCCAATATATGCAGATGTAGTTGCTAGCATTAGGAAAAAACAAGATGCGGCGGCAGCGTTGCGTGCTGAATTGGATCAGAAATCTCAATATGACCTTATGCAGTATGTGACTAGGTTCCCTGTGTCTAATCCTGAATTAGTGTCATACGATGACATTCATGATCTTTTTGCTGCTCTAAACGAGTTAGATGAAGTCAACGCTTTAACTGCTGTTGGCCCTGTTGAAGAAACTACCGACGAGAACCTTAAAATCGTATATAGTCTTTTACGTAATACTGAACTTAATTCAGATAATACTGTTATACGTACAATACTTACTAACTATAGGATGTGATTCATGGTTAAAACACCTGAAAAAGAACAGCTTGTTCCGACGCGTAAACTTGCTGAAGACCTAGCCAAAATTTTGGGCTGCACCGGATCACATAAAGTTGGTGACGCAGGGTGGGGTCCGTGTGAATCTCCCACGGATTTGCTGAAGCTTATGGAACTTGGTAATCCTGCTTTTACTGAATGGAAGAAACGTCAACGTGAACGATCTTCGTCGTCTAAAGCGTTGTTTCGATCACCTGTTCCTGTTCGTTCAGTTTCGTTCACTGAGGCTAAACAGGATTATATGATGTCTGAGTCTTTCACTCCTACTGAAGGTATGGTGGTGGAAGCTCAGCGTGGATTGGATTGGCGTCGAGAGTTTGGGCGTGGTGGTACTGGTGTTGGTATTGCACGTGCTCGTGATATTGTCAATGGTCGTGACCTTCCATATAAAACTGTTAAGCGTATGAAAGCTTTTTTTGATCGTCATCAAGTAGATAGCCAGGCTACTGGTTTTCGTAAAGGTGAGAAGGGGTATCCTTCTAATGGGCGTATAGCTTGGGCTTTGTGGGGGGGTGACGCCGGGTATTCGTGGTCGAAGATGGTTGTTGAGAGAGTTGAACGCAACGCCAAATCGCTTGAGATAGTTAATAATCTTGGTGATAATCTTGCAACTGTCGGAATTGCGGCGGTTACTCATATAGTAGATGATGTTGATGTTGTCGGTTATATTGTTGATAACGCTTCTGATTTGTCAGTTAAAAACGCTAAAGCAATTTCTCGGGCGACGAACGGGGTGAATGTAGATACAAAGTCGTTGATTGACCGCCGGTCCGTCAGGTTTTGATGTTATCCACGTTCTTTATAAATAAACTTTGCTAATAGTTTCACCGAGTTTATTTCTTTTGGTGATATTATAATTGTTGACTGGTGTTACCAACAGTTGGGTCGCCTGTCATTAAACAGTTAAACATGTTAAACTCAAAAGGAGAACCAACATGAGTTTTGATGAGAGCCGACTGAACGAACTTAAGACCGCTCTTAGTGCTAAAATGACGGAGCAGCAGGCTATTGCTGATTCGATGAAGATTGAGGGTGCTACCCTTATTGCTGAGCCTGATAAGAAGGCTGCTTTCCAGCAGAACATGGCTGACATTCGTGAGATCAAGGGTTTGATTGATGACATGTCGTCTTTGCGTGATGTGCGGGCTTGGGCTGAGACTGCTGAGACTAAGTCTGTTGCTGCTGAGGCTGCTGCTATGCCGAGTGGTCGTCGTGGTACGATTGGTCAGGCGTTTATTGATTCTGCGGAGTTTAAGAATCTGCAGGGTGGTCGTGCTGGCGCTAACATGCATGTGCCTTTCTCAGCTAAGTCACTTGCTGTTAAGGACATTTATTCAGATATGCCTACTGCAGCTGCAGGGTCGAACCTTGACCGGTTTGGTATTGTTGAGCGTGATGCTATGGTTACGTGGCCTATGCGGACTCGTCGTGTTCGGGATCTTTTCCCGGTTCGTACCACTAATGCTGCGGTTATCGAGTTTTTCCGTCAGACCGGTTTTGTGACTGGCGGCGGTGCGCTTACCAACAACAAGGGTTGGACTGGTAACAATGCCTCGGTTGTTCCTGAGCGTAACGGTGCCTCTTTCGGTGAGAAGCCGCAGTCCACGTTCTCGTTCGTTGGTCATCAGTCTCCTGTGCGGACTATCGCTCACTGGGAGGCTGCTCACCGTAACGTTCTTGCTGATGAGCCGCAGCTTCGTTCGATTATTGACAATGAGCTTCTTTATGGTCTGCGTCTTGTTGAGGACGCTCAGATTCTTACAGGGTCTGGTACTGGCGAGAATCTTCTTGGTATTCTTAGCGACGGCGACATTCAGAGCTACGACTGGTCTGACGGAGCTTCTACTCCAGTTCCAGATACCAAGGCTGACGCACTTCGTCGTGCACTCACTCTATCGTACCTAGCTCATTATGAGCCTACTGGTATTGTTGTTCACCCTTCAGATTGGGAAGACATTGAGCTTACCAAGAATGAGCAGGGCACCTATCTGCTTGCCATGTCGGTAGCAGCTGGTGCAGAGTCACGGGTATGGCGGGTTCCTGTTATTGACACTCCTGCTATTCCTGCTGGTACTGCTCTTGTTGGCTCGTTTGGTCTTGGCGCTCAGATTTATGATCGTGAGGCCGCTACGATTCGTGTTTCAGAGCAGCATGAGGATTTCTTCGTTCGGAACGCTATCGTGGTTCTTGCCGAAGAGCGTCTTGCTCTTGCCGTAAAGCGGCCAGAGTCGTTTGTTAAGCTAACCTTCGACACTGCTCCTCCTGCTGTGTGATCGTAGAGTAGTTTGAAAAAGCCCCCGGGGGATTTCCTCCGGGGGCTTTTTCGTAACCTTTTTGACACTTTTTTAGCTTGCGCAACATGTTGTGTCAAGCTAAGATAGTAGTCCCACCATGTTGTGGTAGACACCCGTTTCGATAGTGTATAGGAGTTGTTGTGGTTGATCCGTTTCTTTTGTCAGATGAGTATGTAAGCCGTTACGCTGACGTTATTCCTCCGTGGGGATTTAATGGTCTTGGTTATATTACGTATAAGCGTACGTATGCTAGACCTGTGTTTGATGTTGATGGTGAAACGATTCTGCGTACTGAGGAATGGCATGAAACGGTTCAGCGTGTTGTTAATGGGGCACAGGAAGTTGGTGCGGGCTTAACAGAAGCTGAGGCTAAGCGTCTGTTTGACTACATCTTTTTTCTTAAGGGTTCTGTAGCTGGTCGTATGCTATGGCAGCTTGGTACAGAAAACAATACACGCCTGGGTGGGGACAGCTTGGTCAATTGCCTTGGCGGTGAGACTGAAGTTGTTACTCGTGATGGAATCAAGCGTATTGATGACCTTGCAAAAATTGGGCACGCTACCATTATGACAGATTTTGGCAAGTGGGTAACTGCTGACATTCGTTGCTTTGGCGAGCAGCCGCTTGCAACTATTATGTTGCGTCGTGGCCGTCAGACAAAAGCTGTGCGTGCTACAGCGAATCATCGCTGGATTGTTCGTGGTAAGGATGGGCGTAAGGATGTTTTTACTGAATCCTTGACACCCGGTATGAAGCTTGTTAGCATTAAGGGGCAGAGCACTAAAAACTCATTTATTAGCAATGATGGAATTCGTGCTGGGCTTGTATTTGGAGATGGTACCGTGTATAAGACCGGTGCTACAGCGTTCGTATCTCATGCAGACATTCCTGAATTAGAGTACTTATTCTTGGATTATAAGCGGTCTGATACTGAAGCAGGTGCCTTGTTTAGAGGGCTTCCACGCTCTTACAAGAGCGTCCCTGATTACAACGAATTTAGAGGCTATTTGTTTGGTTGGCTTGCTGGCTATTTTGCTGCAGACGGGTATGCTAGAGATGGTAAGGGTGCTCAAATAAACAGTACTAATGTAGATAACCTACGTGCGGCTAAGGATATTGCGACCCTGGTTGGAATTGCAACAGGCCCGATCTACAGCCAGACTCGCACAAGTAATTTAACAGATACAGAAAGTGTTCTGTACACTTTGCCTCTTCATATCGAAGATCCAGAGTTTTTCTTGCTGTCGAAGCATCGTGGTTGTTTTGAAGGGCGTCCCGGTATAGGCGACTGGGTTGTTGACAGTATTAGTGATTATGCTGCTAATGAGCCTGTTTACTGTGCTGTTGTTCCCGACACACATACATTTGCTTTGGCGGATAACCTACTAACAGGTAATTGCTGGTTTGTTGATGTTAAAGAAATCAGCGACTTTTCGTGGGCTATTGAACGACTCATGCTCGGAGGCGGCGTAGGATTCTCATGTGACAAGCCTGAACGCCTTGGTGTCGTACGTCAGGGCACCGTACTTCACCGTGACGAGAACGACTCAGATTTCATCGTACCAGACAAACGTGAAGGCTGGGGAGAACTTATCTTCAGAGTGTTCGAAGCCTACCTGGGGACACCAGCGACATCCTCCACGTTGACATACTCAACTAGCCTTATCCGACCTGCAGGCACACCTATAAAGACATTTGGTGGCACAGCATCTGGCCCAGACATTCTTATTCATGGTGTTAACCGAATCTGCGAGGTTTTAGACAACGCTGTAGGACGCTACCTAACATCTGTTGATGTTCTAGACTGTATGAACATCATCGGAAGCATCGTTGTTGCTGGTAACGTTAGGCGTTCAGCTGAGATCGCTGTTGGGTCAGCCCACGACACTGACTATCTGATGGCTAAGCGCTGGGATTTAGGCAATATTCCTATTGAGCGTGCTATGTCAAACAACAGTATTTTTGTGTCTGCTGATGAAATGAAGAATCTTCCCGATCTTGTCTGGGAGGGGTACAAGGGTAACGGTGAGCCTTACGGGTTTATCAACCTTGAGGCTGCCCGCAAGTTTGGGCGTATGGGTGAGGAGCGATTTGACCCTACTATTGTAGGAGTTAACCCTTGCGTTACTGCCGACACTTGGGTCCAAACTAAGCTTGGGCCACGTCGTGTGAGTGAACTTACGGTAGACGCTCTTGATGTTGTGAGTTCTTTCGATGCTACTGTTAATGGTAAGCATTACAAGGCGGTTCCGTTTTGGGAAACTGGTATTAAGGATGTTTTGAAGCTTGTTACTAGTGAGGGTTATTCACTGCGGCTTACATCTAACCATAAGGTACTGACGCCGGATAAGGGGTGGGTTGAGGCAGGTGACCTTGAGATTGGTGACGCTATTGTGCTGCATGACCATTTTGGAACCACGTGGGGTGGTTCAGGTTCAGAAGATGATGGTTATGTGCTTGGTCATCTTGTTGGTGATGGTACTTTTTATCAGGACACTCCTTGTGTTTGTGTGTGGGACACCGATCCGGGCCATGCCGCTCCCAAGGAGCGTCTAACTCGTATAATGTCTGAGATGCCTCATCGGATGGATTGGAAGGGGTGGCGTCGAGTTCATGACACACACCAAGTTCGTAGTATGCATGTTGGTTTACGTGAACTTGCAGCAAAGTTTGGAATCTTCAATGGTAACAAAACCATTACTGACAGTGTAGAAGCTGCGTCTTCTGATTTCTATGTAGGGTTTCTTCGTGGGCTTTTCGATACGGACGGTCACGTTGAAGGGTTCAGCACTGCCGGTGGGGTTTCTATAAGACTTTCTCAGTCAGATTTGCCGATGCTTGAGGCAGTGCAGCGTATGTTGCTTCGTTTGGGAATTAAGTGTTCTCTGCGTTCAATGCACGATGAAGGTTTTAGGGACATGCCTGGTGGTTCTTATTGGACTAAGAAGTCGTACAGGTTAATTATTTCAGGTGCTCACGCAGAGCGCTTTATGCACGTGGTGGGCTTTGAAGACACTGTAAAGCGTGCGAAGTGGGAAGAGCGGGCTAGCAATAATAAGCGTGGTTTTTATAACAAGCCTATGGTTGCTACTGTTGCTGATCTGACTTATGATGGCTCTGAGATGGTTTACGATTGTACAGTTGATGAGGTTCATGCGTTCGATGCGAATGGTTTGTATGTTCATAATTGTGCAGAGATTTTTCTGGCTGACCGTGAGTCTTGCAATCTTTCAGAGATTTTTCTTCCTATGATTGATTCCAAGGAAGAACTTGTTGACATTGCCGTTCTTCTGTATAAGGTTCAGAAAGCTATTGCTGCTATGCCTTATCTTGATTACACTTCAGATCAGATAACTTCAGCTAATATGCGATTGGGGCTTGGTATTACTGGTGTTGCGCAAGCTTTGGATAAGCTAGATTGGCTTGATGACACTTATAATGCTGTTCGTGTAACTGACAAGGCGTGGTCTGATGCACATGGCTGGCCTGAGTCTGTTCGACTGACAACAATCAAGCCTTCTGGTACGCTTAGTTTGCTGCCAGGCGTTACCCCCGGGGTGCATCCTGGGTTTAGTCGCCGGTTTGTTAAGCGTATGCGTATGGCTGCTATTGATCCGCTTGTTAAGTATTGTGCTGAGAAGGGTTTTCATGTTGAGCCGTTGAGAAATTTTGATGGGTCGATTGATGATCGCACTGTGGTTGTTAGTTTCCCTTGTTCTTTTCCAGATAACACAATTGTGGCAGAGAATATGTCTGCGTTGCAGCAACTTGATCTCGTGAGAGAGTTGCAGCGTGTTTGGGCTGATAATTCTATCAGTGTCACTGTTTATTATCGGATGTCTGAACTTGATGAGATTCGTGAGTATTTGTGTGAGCATTGGTCTGAAATGAAGTCTGTGTCATTTTTGCTTCATAACGAGCATGGGTTTGATCAGGCACCTCTTGGTGAGCTTAGCGTCGAAGAGTATCAGCATATGCTTTCGGTAACTAAGCCTCTTGGTGAACGTATCTCGGGGTCTACGTATATGAGTGAGGAGGACATGGCTTCGTTTGGTGAGTCGTGCGATACCGGAGTTTGCCCTGTGCGTTAAGTTACGATTATGTTTCTACTTTAATGTCCTTGAAATCTTGTCGTCAACGCTGCTACAAAATATTAGATTAGTAATGTACCAGCTTGTGACTAGCCCTAAAGGAGGTAGGTTGCGTAAGCGGTCAAAGTGCTGGTGGCCGACTAGCAATCGAAATATCTAGGATAGGGCGTCTGATGCAACCATCAGACGCCCTATTCCGTTTGGAGGTAATGTGAGTTTACTAAAGCGATTCAAAGACAATCATGTGTACATAGAACTGAATCATGCTGCAAGGATTCTGCAGATGTCTGGCATGTCCACGTCAATTCCTGTAGCACCTGATGGTTCTGTTACTGTTTCTTTTGCTTTAGCTAAAGCGTGTGGCTTACGTAAGCAGCCTGACGCTGATTGTTATAGTGTGTATGTTAGCAAGTTGTCATCGGCGTGTAGAGTGCGTTTTATGTTGTGTTGGGAGGCTTTGGAATTAGAGGTTGAGGATGATATTGTTGTGTGGGCTGAGTCTGTTGGTCTTGATGAGACTGTTAGACGTATGAGGTCGTTAGCTAAGTTTATTGAGCTTAGCTAGTAATTATTACATAGTTGTTACATTTGGAGTGGTTATGAGTATGGATAAAGATTGGGATAGTATCTTGTCAAAGTTGCATGAGAATTCTGTTGAATCAAATCGAGAAGCTACAAGTTTGCTTAGCAGCGTTGCGTCGATGTTTGCTGGTGGTGTGGTTGGTGCTGCTTTTATTGCATTGTCGGCGTGGATTTTGATGGTTGTGAATTCTATTTTGATTGATGCGTGGCCTGACATGGTGTTCATTAACCCTGGTATAGGTTTTGTTGATTCTTTTATTTTGTCAACTTTGTTGTGGTTTTTGTTCTTTATAAAGAAGATTGTTTGTATGGCTTTGGAGGCGGCTGGTGAGAGCCGTTGATTCTAGCCTTTTGACGTGGGACGATTGGGCGTTAGCTGATGCGGAGCGTGTTTGGCGTTATGCAGGCATGTGTGCTTTTGAGAGCACGCAGGGTTGTACACATTTTGATGGTGTTGAAACGCAGAATTGTATAGATTGCATTTTTTTTAATCTTGTTGAGTTTGTAAACACTTTCACTTCTAAAGTTTTCTACGATGATTTTGGTGCATGTGACTCAGAGGCATGGCTGCGTATTGCAGGGTTAGCCGTAGCGGCTTGTGAAGGGATAGATATTGATAGTGTTGTGAATCTTTTGTGTTCAAAACAACGTGACTACGGGCCTAATAACATTTTGAAGTTTGGTCATAAAGGTATAGCTGTGCGGTTGAGCGATAAAATTTCTCGTTTGCAAACATTGAGGCAGCGTCAATCATGGTTTGTACCCGAGTCTGCTTATGATTCGTTTGTTGATATAGTTGGTTATTGTATTATTGCTCTTATGCTTATAAGTGGTACGTTTCATTTGCAGATGTCTCAAACGTAGTGTTTATTTGGTAAAATAAGATGTGTAACCAACCTTTAGGAGTAGCATGCCTGAGCCAATTGAAACAACAGACGAAGAACGTGTCACCACAAATGAAGAACGAACTCCTGCAGAACGTCGCCCACGGGGTGTAATAAATCGTGCAAGAGATCGTATTCGCCAACTTTTCGGCCGTAGACGATAATATTTTTAAGGACAGTCAGTGGCTCTTATAACAGTTGATGATATAACGACCTATATGGACATTTCTTTTACAAATGTTCAAGAAGATGCCGCTGTTTTTGTTATTGAAGGTTTACAGGCAGAGCTTGAGGCTTATTTAAGGAGGCCAATAGAACCTGTTGAAGTAACTGAACAATATCGAATCCCCGATGAGTCTTTGAGTATTAATACTAGGCTTTACTATTCAGCGTACACTGCAGATAATTTCACTGGAACTGACTCGTACAATGTTCTTTTCAGCCCAGTTAAAACTGTGTATCTAAACTCAACACCTATTATCTCTGTAGAGTCTCTTACTATCACAGCACCACATGCGGGCGCTGTAGCTGTTCCTAGAATTGAAAATGTTGACTTTATTGTCCGTTCATATGGGGTTGACCTTATGAACGTGTATGCAAATGAGCTTGTCACCATCACTTACACAGCTGGTTTAGATGGTGAAGCTATCAAAATTTTTAAACTTCTGCTTTTACGTGCAGCTACCCGTGAAATGCAAAACATGCACGACGACGTTGTCGGTCTTAAAGATTTAACAACGAGAAATGTTGCTCCGCTTGAAACGGGGTTTACAGATAGAGAACTGAATAGTGTTCGTCGTTATCGCCGCGTAAGAGTGTGACCTGTGCCTGTAAATGTGCACATAAAAGAAGTTGACACTTCACGTCTTACTCGCCGGTTTGCGGCGATGTCTAAACGTGCAAGCGACTTCAGACCTGTTCTACGATGGGTGTTTCAAGAACTTCAAAAAGCGCACAGAGACAACTTCAAAACACAAGGATCAGTTGACGGATTTCCTTGGGCACCTCTATCACCAGGCTACGCTTCATGGAAACTAGCTAACTACGGTTCAGGCGGTATTTTAGTAAGAACCGGAGCACTAGAATCAAGCTTAACGTTTGACAACGCTAGAGGCGCTGTCAGAGAAATAGGTTTAACAACCGCTTCGTTTGGCACAAACATACCGTACGCCAAATTTCATCAGTCAGGTACACGTTTCATGCCACGCCGCAAACCAGTGTTCGTGCCACCTGTCATGGCTTTACGCACAGCCACAGCCGTA
>OGVZ01000135.1_pt1 | contig 11548 bp, 10 predicted proteins | sample 1575881 | NCBI WGS metagenome assembly OGVZ01 (sample SAMN07581520, study PRJEB24739) | freshwater metagenome | place: Singapore | collected 2015-01
TCTGCCAATTCCGCCATCCGGACCTTTTTCTATTTTAACGCAACCTTGATTCAATGGAAATTGAAGTTATGTAGGAGAATGGGGGTATGAATCTCACCCCTGAACAGATAATTCAATTAGAAGAAGAAACTATTTTACTCTGCCAGGAAATGATTCGCATTCCAAGCGTTAATTATGGTGAAGGCAAAGGCGATGAAAAAGCGATGGCTGAGTATGTTGCGGCGAAATTAAGAGAAGTTGGAATAAAAAGTGAGTTAATTGAAACCGCGCCAAATAGAGTAAATGTTGTAGCACATATCGAAGGACGTGATAAAGGTCGACCTGGCCTTGTGTTACATGGTCACATTGATGTTGTTCCAGTGAATGCCGATGATTGGTCGGTAGATCCATTTGGCGGAATTATCAAGGATGGATTTATTTGGGGCCGTGGGGCTGTTGATATGAAGGATATGGATGCCATGATTTTGGCATCGGTTCGGATGTGGCAGAGAATTGGTTATAAACCACCAAGAAATATTCTGTTGGTTTTTTTCGCTGATGAAGAAGCCGGATCAAATTATGGATCTCGCTGGCTGGTAAAGCATCGACCTGAATTGTTTAAAGGGTATAGCGAAGCAATCTCAGAGGTTGGGGGATTTTCAGTAACGATCACGGGTGAAAATCGCTTATATTTAATTGAAGCAGCTCAAAAAGGAATACAGTGGTTAAAGCTTTCCGCAAAGGGTACTGCCGGTCATGGATCATTTGTAAATAAAGATAATTCTGTTACGAAAGTATCTGATGCAGTATCCCGTATCGGAAATTATGAATGGCCACAGGTTGAAACTAAAACAAGTAGCAAATTCTTTCGAAAAATTGCAGAGCTAACTGGTGATAAATACGAAGCTAGCAATGTAAAACCTTTACTTAATCACCTAGGAAATGCAGTAAAAATGCTAGGTGCAACGATTTCTAATACCGCAAATCCAACAATGCTTGAAGCGGGATATAAAGCCAATGTAATTCCGGGAGAGGCTAGTGCTGTTATTGACGGACGTTTTCTTCCTGGTTACGAAGATCAATTGCATCAAACCATAAAAAAATTGGCGGGGGATGAGGTTTCGGTTGAAATTCTAACGCGCGATATAGCGCTAGAGGTTGAGTTTGCAGGACCGTTAGTCGATGCAATGTGTAGGGCAATCAATACCCAAGATGCGCAGGGTATCCCAGTTCCTTACCTAATGAGCGGTGGTACAGACAATAAAGCTTTACACGATGTTGGCATTGTTGGTTATGGTTTTTCACCATTACGGTTGCCGAAAGATCTAGACTTTTTTGCACTTTTTCACGGAGTAGATGAACGTGTGCCTATAGATGGATTGAAATTTGGCGTGAGAGTTCTTTACGAATTCTTAGATAACATCTAAAACTTAGTTTCCCGAAACCTCATTAAGTGCCTGGCGCACTTGATCGGGCAGAGTGATTTGTTCAACCGTTAAAATACCCCGCAATTGCGCACCAGTTCTGGCGCCGATAAGTGCACTTGTAACACCAGGGGCATCTCTAACCCAAGATAGGGCAACCTCTAATGGCGAATAGCCCAAACCATCAGCAGCAACAATGACTGCTTCAACAATTTGTTTAGCTCGTTCAGTTAAATATGGTTCAACAAAATTTGCAAAATGAGGTGAGGCTCCTCGAGAGTCAGATGGAACTCCATTCCTATATTTACCGGTTAACACCCCACGACCTAAAGGTGACCAAGCCAGAAAACCTAAATTTAATGCGGTTGCAGCCGGTAAAACCTCTTCTTCAACCCGTCGATTTAAAAGCGAATACTCATTTTGTGCGCTTGTGATTGCCGCTTTACCAAATATTGGGTTTTGTAATGTTGCCGAACGAGCTAGTTGCCAACCATTAAAGTTGCAAACACTTACATACCGCGCCTTACCTGATGATGTTGCGTAATCTAAAGCAGAGAGTGTTTCTTCAAGTGGGGTATTTTTATCCCAAGTATGTATTTGCCACATATCAAGGTAATCCACATTAAGTCGTGACAAAGTGCGATCTAAATCTGAAATCAATTCATTTCTAGAATTGTTTACTTGTCGCGCTCCATCTTTGAAAGTGATGCCTGCTTTCGAAGCAATAAATAACTGATCTCGTTTAACTAAGGTGCCGATAAAACCACCTAAGACTCGTTCGGCATCTCCATCACCATAGACTGCTGCTGTATCAATTAGGTTTCCACCAGCTTCAACAAAATATTGAAGTTGTTGAGCAGCCTCATTCTCATCTGTGTCTCGACCCCAGGTCATAGTTCCCAGACCAAGGCGAGATATCGATACTCCACCTAATTTTCGGCGTTCCATGGTTGGCAGAGTATCAACGTGAGGTCGAAAATATCGGTAACCTTGCCAAATGCCGATTGTTTATCTCTTACGCCATGCCCAATCTGTGGCAAACACCAAAGGAATTTTGGCTGGCCAAGATAATTCAGTGGAACTATCAAAAGAGGGCTTCCAGCAGTCAAAAGAGCTCGTAAATTACTTAGCAACTCTGAAGATTAATCAGGTTTATTGCAGCCCTTTGACTAGGTGTGTTCAAACAATCACACCCTTTATGAAAGCGAACCCTAAAATAGAGTTCCAAATCAAATCTGATTTAATCGAAATGAATTATGGTGAATGGTCCGGTAGGAAATTACGTGCCTTGTCCCGAGATAGAAGATGGAAAAGTGTTCAAAAAAAGCCTTCTAGCTTCACATTTCCTCAAGGTGAAAGTTTCAAGCAAATGCGACGAAGAGTTGATGGGTTAATTAAAGATTTAACATTAGAGAAAGGTCCAATTCTCCTTGTTACTCATGGTGACATCATAAAAATGATTTTGGCAGCCTCCTTGGCTTTACCGATAGATAAATTTCAAAGTTTTGTGGCAGAGCCAGCTTCCATATCTGCAATAAGCATCGGCAACTCTGGGAATTCGATAATTCAGAGTAACTACAAAATTAAATCTTCAGATCTGAGTAGTTTCAAATCTAATGTGTTAGGTGGCGGAAATCTTCTTGGTAAATCTACGATGAGGTGGAAGAAGTAATGCCAAGAATCATCTATCGCCATCAACCAGCTACTCGATTTGTTGTTAGTGCCATAGGCGAGCCCGGGCAACGTGAATTCTTCATTCAGGTTAAATCTGAAAACAACTTCAATACGGTGGCGATTGATAAAGGTCAAGTAATGGCACTTTCGGAACGATTTGAAGAATTAATTCGAGAGTTGCGTCGGGGAAAATTAGCTACCCCAGCAGAGTTAACCGCACCTGCTGTGCAAGATAATGAACCCCTAGAACTGCCAATCGAATCTGATTTCACAGTTGGAGTCATCAGTATTACTTGGGAAAATGATTATGTGGTGGTAAATATGCAAGCCACCTCGCAAGATGATGAATTGCTAATTGACGATATTGATCTAGGTCCAGATCTGATTATTGCAAGTTTGAAAATCAGTCAGATAAGGGGTTTTTGTGATCGCGCAAATCGAGTTGTAAATGCAGGCAGGCCCGCATGCCCATTTTGTGCTTTGCCAGTAGATCCACTGGGACATCTTTGTCCAAGAGCTAATGGATATCGAAGATGAGTAAAACTGTAGATGCAATTAAGAATGCAAATTTGATAGTGATCGGACGTTTGGTTGATGCTTCAAATGCAACTTTGCAAGCTACATTGGAAAATTCTGAACCAGCAAAAAAGGTAATTTATAAACCTGTGCTTGGAGAAAGACCCCTATGGGATTTTGCTGATGGAAATTTAGCAAACCGTGAATACGCAGCATTCTTGTTAAGTCACTTGGCAGAGTTTGATTTAGTGCCCACTACAGTGCTTCGAGAAGGTCCCTTTGGTTTTGGCATGGTGCAAGAGTGGGTAGAAATTGATGACAATTTAGATATCGTTCAGTTTGGCCAAGGAGATGATCCTCAATTGCGAAAGCTAGCATTGTTTGATGCAGTTATAAACAATACGGATCGTAAATTTGGTCATTTACTAGTTGATATAACGGGAAAACTTAGAGGTTGTGACCATGGAGTATGTTTTCATCAAGATAATAAACTTCGAACTGTTTTGTGGCAATTTGCTGGAGAGCACTTTAACTCGGAAGAGTTTGGGTTCCTCAATAAGGTTAAGGAATTAGATTTAGACTCTGTATTTGCCGACCTGCTAACCAATGCCGAGATATCTGCTCTTGATCAACGTGTATCAGATCTAGAAGCAGCCGGAAAATTTCCCTTTCCAAGTGATCAATGGCCTGCCATTCCATGGCCACCGGTTTAGAAAGGATTATTAATTATGAATAGTTGGCCTAAACCTTTTATTCCATTATTGATCGATCATGATTTTCCACTCTTAAAGATTAACGATTCATCTGCAGGGTTGATTGAATTTGTAAAATCTCAAGAATTTCGCATGTATGTATGTGGTATCACTCCATATGACGCAACCCATTTGGGGCATGCGGCTACCTATTTAGCGTTTGATCTCATTTATCGATATCAATTTCTTTCCGGGAGAAATGTTAAATTCGTTGAAAACATTACCGATGTTGATGATCCGCTTTTAGAAAGGGCAAATCGGGATAAAGTGGATTGGTCAGAATTAGCAGATTCTCAAATCAATCTCTTTAAATCTGACATGTCAGCATTACGAGTTATTCCGCCCGACCATTTCATCAAAGTGACAGAGGCATTATCTATTATTGAGGGTTTCATTAAGCGTTTAGATGAGAATGGATATTTGTATGAGATTGAAAATGATTTTTATTTTGCTGTTGAAAATTTTTTAAATGATCTTCCCATCCCTGTGGATCAGGCGGTAAAAGTATTTTCTGAGCGCGGGGGTGATCCATATAGAGTTGGTAAGAAACACAAGTTAGATCCGCTTGTTTGGAGCGCGCACGTTGGCGATGAACCAGGCTGGGAGAGTAGTTTTGGATTTGGCAGACCGGGTTGGCATGTTGAATGCACTGCGATTGCTTGTCATTATCTTGATGATAAGAAGAATGATCCAATAGTCTCATTGCAAGGCGGTGGATCTGATTTGATATTTCCGCATCATTTTATGAGTGCACAGATAATTGAGGCAGCTTATGGTCGTAATTTTTCTGAAACCTTTGTTCACGCAGCAATGATTTCTTTAGATGGTGAAAAAATGAGTAAATCTAAGGGTAATCTGGTTTTCGTATCTAAATTGATTGAGTCTGGCGTGGACCCAATGATTCTAAGATGGGCCTTGCTACGCGAACATTATCAAAAGGATCGTGCATGGAGCACTCAACTTTTAGATAAATCCTCGATTGAAGTGAATTTGATCAGATCGGTGTTGGCACAAAGTGAAGTAGCTGAAACTAAGGATGTGATTAATTGCTTGATAAAAGACCTATCAAATAATCTTGATACACCAGCTGCTTTAGAACGATTAATTAACTGGGCAAACTCCTCTAAAAGCAACCCTTCCGTTAATCAAAGTGGTTCAATGGCCAGAGCTATTGATTCCTTGTTAGGTTTAGCACTATAAATCAACCAGTTGCCTGTCTTTACTAAGGTAAACTTGCTGCAATGAACTCATTGCGCGCTGCTTTATCTGAACGCGTAGTTATAGCTGATGGTGCGATGGGCACCATGCTTCAAGCCCGGAATCCTTCTTTAGAGGATTTTCAAAACCATGAAGGTTGTAACGAGATTTTGAATGTTACAAGACCCGATATCGTTAAAGAAGTTCACGCTGAGTATTTACAAGCAGGTGTTGATGCTATTGAGACAAATACATTTGGAGCTAATTTTGCAAATTTGGCTGAGTATGGAATAGAGGATCGGATCTATGAATTAGCTTTCGCCGGTGCAAAAATTGCTCGCGAGATAGCTGATCAATTTTCAACAAAGGAGCATCCACGTTGGGTGCTTGGGTCTTTAGGGCCGGGAACAAAATTGCCAACACTTGGGCACACCACCTATGAAAAATTGAAAGAGGCTTATGGGACCGCATCCGACGGATTGATTGCTGGAGGATGTGATGCCCTGCTGATTGAAACTGCACAAGATCTACTCCAGGCTAAAGCAGCTGTGAATGGTGCGCGAGATGCTATATCCCGCTCGAAGAAAGATATTGTTTTAATTGCTCAAGTTACCGTGGAAACTACTGGAACCATGTTGATGGGATCAGAGATCGGAGCTGCACTGAACGCCTTAGAGCCTCTTGGTATTGATTTAATTGGATTGAATTGTGCAACCGGTCCTGCTGAAATGAGTGAGCATTTACGAGTGTTGAGTAAAGGCGCTAGCGTAGGTATCTCTGTAATGCCCAATGCTGGGTTGCCAGTGTTAAGTGATGATGGCGCACATTACCCATTAGCTCCACTTGAATTAGCTACAGCTTTAAAAACCTTCGTAAAAGATTACAAAGTGAATTTAGTAGGTGGTTGTTGCGGAACCACTCCTGCACATATGAAAGAGGTTGTTTTAACTTTAAGAGACACAAAGATTTCTAGCAGGGAAATCATCCGAGAAAATGGTGCCTCTTCACTCTATCAATTCGCGCCATTTAGACAACAGAATACTTACTTATCAATTGGTGAGAGAACTAACGCAAATGGCTCTAAAGCTTTCCGAGATGCACTATTGGCAGAGGACTGGCAGACATGTGTTGAAATCGCCAGAGATCAAATACGTGATGGCGCACATATGTTGGATTTGTCAGTTGATTATGTGGGCAGGGATGGTGTTTCAGATATGACTGAGCTGGCATTTAGATTTGCTACCTCATCAACTTTGCCAATAGTTTTAGATTCAACTGAACCGGCAGTTCTTGAGGCTGGTTTGAAGCAACTGGGTGGACGTTCTGTTATTAATTCTGTTAATTATGAAGATGGTGATGGTCCAACGTCACGATTTGCCCGAATTATGCCTCTGGTGGTTGAACATGGAGCGGCGGTAGTTGCTCTAACTATTGATGAAGAGGGTCAAGCGCGAGATGCGCAGTGGAAGTTAAAAGTAGCAAAACGATTGATCACCGATCTTACGGTTAATTGGGGAATGAAAGTTGAGGATATATTGATTGATTGCCTTACGTTTCCGATAGCTACCGGGCAGGAGGAAACTAGGAGAGATGGTATTGAAACTATTAATGCCATTAAAGCCTTAAAGTCCGAGTATCCACAAGTTCAAACAACTCTTGGAGTAAGCAACGTTTCTTTTGGATTAAATCCTGCGGCTCGAATAGTTCTTAACTCTGTTTTTCTTGCTGAAGCAGTAAAAAATGGTTTAGATTCGGCAATTGTTCACCCTTCAAAAATAACACCGATCAATCGTATTCCGAGCGAACAATTAGAAGTAGCTTTAGATCTGATTTATGATCGCCGCAAATTTGATGATAATGGCAATGTATCTTACGATCCATTAACCAAATTTTTAGAGCTTTTTGAAAATATTAAGGTAACAAATACAAAAGAAAGTCGTGCTGCGGAGTTGGCAGCACTTCCTTTGAACGAGCGTTTACAACGTCGAATTATCGATGGCGAAAAAGTTGGCCTAAATGAGGATTTAAAAAGCGCTCTAGATTCCGGAATGTCAGCCCTGGCCATTATTAATGAACATCTTCTATCGGGAATGAAAGTTGTAGGAGAATTATTTGGAAAAGGTGAGATGCAATTACCTTTCGTACTCCAATCGGCTGAAGTAATGAAAAGCGCAGTCGCTTATCTTGAACCTTTCATCGAGAAAACTGATGATAAAGGCCGTGGGAAAATACTATTAGCCACAGTTAAGGGTGATGTTCATGATATCGGGAAAAATTTAGTGGACATAATCTTGTCGAATAATGGTTATGAGACGGTTAATATTGGTATCAAACAAACTGTTAATCAAATAATTGACGCAGCCAATGAAAATAATGTTGATGTTATTGGTATGTCTGGACTTCTGGTGAAATCCACTGTAATCATGAAAGAGAATTTGCAGGAGTTGGATTCAAGGGGATTAGGCAAAAAATGGCCAGTAGTTCTAGGAGGTGCGGCTCTCACAAGATCATTTGTTGAGCAAGATTTGAGTGAACAATTCTCTGGCACAGTTCGTTATGCCAAAGACGCCTTTGAGGGATTAAAACTTATGGATACCTTGATGGGTATTAAAAGAGGAGTTCCAGGTGTGGAGTTACCTCCTCTAAAGCAACGCCGAACTCCTAAAACTTCAAACCTTTCTTCCTCCGTGATTGATACAACTCGAAGTGATGTTGCCAGTAATAATCCAATACCAGTTGCTCCCTTTTTCGGCTCTCGGGTCGTAAAAGGCGTTGCTCTTGCAGATTATGTTGGGATGTTAGATGAAAGGGCTTTATTTCTTGGGCAATGGGGATTAAAAGGTAAAGATTTTGAGAGTATGGCAACCGAGCAAGGGCGACCGCAATTAAGAGCTTTACTCAATGATGTCCAATCTAAAGGTTGGTTAAATGCTGCTGTTGTCTATGGATATTTTCCGTGTGTGAGCGAAGGCAATGATTTGATAATTCTTCACCATGAAGGTCCATCGAAAGGTGAGGAGCGCGTGAGATTCACATTTCCACGTCAGAGTAGAGATCGCAGATTGTGTTTGGCTGATTTTTTCAGAAGCAAAACTAGTGGCGAAATTGATGTTGTGAGCTTTCAGGTTATCACGATGGGTCAATCAATTAGTGATGCAATAAGCAAATTGTTTCAAGCAAATCTTTATCGTGAGTACTTAGAGTTGCATGGATTATCTGTTCAGTTAACTGAGTCCTTAACCGAACATTGGCACGCTCGAATTCGTGAAGAGTTGAAGATTAATGGTTCAGATTCAAAAGATTTGAAGGAAATTTTTGATCAGGGTTACCAAGGCTCACGGTATTCATTTGGTTATCCTGCTTGCCCAGATTTAGAACAGCAAGTTCAGATTTGTGAATTGCTCGATACTAATCGTATCGGTGTTGAACTTTCTGAGGAGTTCCAACTTCATCCCGAGCAATCTACCTCTTCGATAGTCCTTCATCATCCAGAAGCTAAGTATTTCAACGCATCATGAGCGCAATTCTTTTTGATATGGATGGGACTCTCATCGATTCTGAACCATTATGGTTTTCTGCTGAGGTTCAAGTTATGTCAGAACTTGGAGCAAGTTGGGAACCAGCTGATCAGATAAATTGTTTGGGTGGGCCTATGGAGCGCACTGAGCGTTATATGCAAGAACGTACTGGAAATATAAAACCATTTGGATACTTCAGTGAGCGTTTGGATCTTGTCATGGAGGAAAAATTAGCAAATGAATTGGAATTCATGCCTAATGCCTTGGAACTAACTAAGGAGTGTATTGAAGCCGGCATACCGCTTGCCTTAGTAACTGCTAGTACTGGAAGGCAAATGCGATCTGTTTTAACAAGATTTCCGAGCGGTACATTTAAGGCTGCTATTTCTAGAGATGATGTTAAAAACTCAAAACCATCCCCAGATCCTTATCTTCTCGCAGCAAAAAAAATAGGTGTAGATATAACCAAATGTTTAGTTTTTGAAGATTCCTTAACTGGTGTTGAGTCAGCATTGAGCGCAGGAGCGCAAGTAATTGGTATTCCTCATATGGTAGAAATGCAATCTCATTCAAATTTAAGGTTGATTAATTCTTTAGCTGAAATTGATCTAACTCAAATTCTTGATTGGTACCCATATTTAAGTAGTAAAGTGAGAAGTAGATGATTGATAGAAATTTCAAATATGGGGATCGAGTTCAATTAACTGATGCCAAGGGCAAGTTATATTCAATTACATTGACTAAAGGATCAGAATGGCATACCCACAAGGGCATGCTCAAGCATGATGATTTAGTTGGAATACCAGAAGGTTCAATTGTGGCAACCAATCAAGATCTTAAGTTTCAAGCTTTTAGGCCGTTGCTGGCAGATTACGTTTTGTCTATGCCAAGGGGCGCAACAATTGTTTACCCAAAAGATGCCGCAATGATTCTCGGCGTTGCTGATATAAAACCAGGTATAAGAGTTCTTGAAGCTGGAGTGGGTTCCGGAGCTTTAAGCATTTCTATACTACGTGCAATAGGAGAAAAAGGAATATTGCAGTCAGTAGAGATTAGGGAAGATTTTGCGGAGATCTCTGAAAAAAATGTTTCCGCATATTTTGGTGGTAAGCCAGCCAACTGGAATTTAACTATTGGTGCCTTACAGGATCAAACTTATGAGGCAGAGTTTGATCGCGTTGTACTGGACATGCTCTCTCCGTGGGAGTGTCTAGATGTTGCCTCCAAAGCTTTAGTTCCTGGTGGAGTATTTATGTCTTATGTAGCGACAACAACTCAGCTTTCTAAAATTGCAGAAGCAATTAAGGAAAGTGGTAATTTCACTGAACCTGAATCATCTGAAACAATTGTTAGAGGTTGGCATCATGAAGGATTGGCAGTGCGACCACAACATAGAATGATTGGTCATACGGGATTCTTGGTATTTGCTCGTCGAATGGCTCCTGGTGTTCCAGTTTTACAACGACGCCGTAGACCATCAAAAGGTTCTTACGGCGACGTTGATTAGATTAAGAGACTTTTACTAAATCAACAACAAAAATTAAGGTTTCGTTGGGCCCAATAGCGCCACCTGCACCTTGAGATCCGTAGCCAAGATCTGGCGGAATCACAAGCAACCTGCGACCGCCTTCTTTCATACCTGGAATACCTTGTTGCCATCCAGCAATCACTCCACTTAATGGGAATGTAGCTGTTTGCCCAGAATACCATGAAGATTCAACTAAAGTTCCAGAGCTCCAAGCCATTAATGTGTAGTGAACCTCTAAAACCGATGTTGCAACTGCTTCTTTGCCGCCGCCTTTAAAAATATCCTTAATTTGTAGAGTAGAAGGGGGATTTCCTACCGGGGCGGAAATGGTTGGTTTCGAATCTTTATTGCCGCCAATTTCTGGGAGAGATCCTGCTGAGGTTGAGTTCTGATTCACCATTGGATCAACACCTCCATCGGTTGTACAGGCTGTTAGAAGTAATATCGATAACGAAGCAACTATAAATACCCTGATTTTTTGCACACTGAATCTTAGCAAATCTTTTCGAAATCGCTAGCCTAAGACGGTGAGTAATCAAAAAACTGAGCGATTAATCAATTTAACCCTGGCATTACTCTCTTCAAAACGATACTTAACTAAATCTGAAATTTTCAAGAACGTTGCCGGATACTCTGGTTCAGCTGAAACTATGGAACGGATGTTTGAACGGGATAAAGGTGATCTGAGAAATTTAGGAGTGCGTATTGAAGTTCGAGCTTTGGATCCGTTGTTTGAAGATGATCAAGGCTATTTGATCGATAGTAATAGTTTTCAAATCAATCCAGATGATTTCTCCAAGGAAGAAATCTTAATGCTCACCATGGCTGCGAACTTATGGCATAGATCTGCACTACAAAATGATTCGAGGGCAGCCTTACTAAAGATTCAATCGTTAGATGGGATGGTTGAGACCAATATGGTTGCATCACCGGTAGTGGAAGATAATGAGGATTCTAGAA
>OGVZ01000136.1_pt1 | contig 11547 bp, 20 predicted proteins | sample 1575881 | NCBI WGS metagenome assembly OGVZ01 (sample SAMN07581520, study PRJEB24739) | freshwater metagenome | place: Singapore | collected 2015-01
GTTTCCCAGTCACGATACCGCTTGACTCCAGCTGTGCAGTCACAAATGCAGATCCCAGGTCTTCTCAGACTAGTAATGCTAACAAGTATTTAAAGACCGATGGAACTAATACTTCATGGGCTACAATCAATGTAAACCCAGCCTTAGATGATTTATCTGATGTAGTTATTACTACTCCGTCTACGGATCAAGTTCTTAAATACAATGGAACTAATTGGGTTAACGGAGCAGCCCCTGCTGGTGGGCAATACTTTGGTACTGCTGCGGTAAAAGCAATTGCATATAATGCTTCAACAATCAGTGAGAATATTACAATGACTTATAACGGTATGTCCGTAGGAGCTATTACTATTAGTTCTGGTTATTCAGTAACAGTTAACGCTGGAGTAAGGTGGGTGGTACTATGAGTTCAGTTGTTATCGCAGGCGATACATCAGGTAGTATTACTTTAGCAGCCCCCGCTGTTGCTGGGTCTAATACTATTACATTGCCTGCTAATACAGGAACAGTTATTACAACTGCTTCAAATGGTCAAGTTATTCCTAAAGCCGCATTACCAACTGGTTCTGTTTTGCAAGTGGTTAGTGTTATTAAGACAGATGTATTTTCTACAAGCTCTACTTCTTATGTTGATGTAACTGGATTGTCTGTTTCTATTACTCCAACAAGCTCATCAAGCAAAATACTTGTTATGGTTACTATGAATGGTATTGCTAGTGATAATTCAAGCTCTCAATTATTGAGAGGTTCTACTCCTATTGCTGTTGGTAATGCTGCTGGCTCTAGGTTTCAAGGAACAATGGCTGATTTTTATACTAACGGTTCTAGCAATTCGCAACGAAGTTTTGGTAAAACATTTTTGGATTCTCCAGCAACGACATCATCTACAACTTATAAAATACAAGTAAGAACCCCATCAGGAACTTTTTATGTAAATTCAGGTAATGGTGATGCGGATAGTCTATATAACACAAGAACTGTATCAACAATTACTTTGATGGAGATTGCGGCATGAATCATAAAGCTATATACGCACTATATCCACAAGTCGTTACTGTTGATGACGGTGCTGGTGCATTTGACAAAGACGGCAACAAGGTCGAGATTGATTTAGCCGCAGTAAACGCATGGCAAGACCCTAATGCTTACAAAGCTAAACGAGCAGCAGAATATCCAAGCGTTACAGAATATTTGGATGGAATCGTCAAAGGCGACCAAACACAGATTGATAAATACATTGCTGACTGTTTAGCAGTCAAAGCTAAGTATCCGAAGGGAGTAGCATAATGCCAAGTATTCTTAACGCAACCACTACAAGTGGCTTAGTTACCTCTGCGGATAACTCAGGCTCATTACAGCTACAAACCAATAACGGTACTACTGCTGTAACGATTGATACAAGTCAAAGAGTAGCTTTTGTTGCTGGCACAGCCGCACTTCCAGCTATTACTACCTCAGGTGATACCAATACTGGTATTTATTTTCCAACGGCAGATACCATAGCTTTTTCTGAAGGTGGCACAGAGCAGATGCGTTTGACATCTACTGGCGATTTACAGATAAACTCAGGTTACGGCTCAGTAACTACTGCATATGGAACTAGAGCATGGGTAAATTTTGCTGGTGCTAGTGGAACTATTAATGCTTCAGGTGGGGTTTCTTCTGTAACTAGAAACGGAACTGGTGATTACACAGTTAATTATTCGTTTACATTCCCTGATGCAAATTACACTATGTTAGGGATGGGTCGCAGAAATAGTGCAACACAAAGACCTGTATTAATGTGCTTAAACAATTCAGGCACATATAATCAATTTACGACTTCTGCTCGTTTTTATACGATGCTTAACGATTCAGCAACTATTGAAGACCCTGTTCAGTTTTGGTTCATGGCGGTCAGATAAGGATAAATAATGGCACAAGTAATTATTTACACAAACGAAAGCGGAAATGTATCAGTCTGCTATCCAACTGGTGAACTTCCTATTGAAGAAGTATTGACCAAAGACTGCCCTGCTGGTGCAATGATTGTTGATGCTTCTGAACTGCCACAAGGCGAAGATGAATTTTTTAATGCTTGGGAATTAGTAGATGGAAAAGTCGTAGTAAATGCGATTAAAAAACAAGCCATTATTGATGCAAAACAAGCACAAGAAACCGCTAAACAATCTGCTGTTGATAAACTAAAAGCACTTGGTTTAAGTGATGCAGAGATTCAAGCATTAAAAGGAGTAGCATAATGCCTATCGTACTCGATGGAAGTTTAGGTTTAACAACCCCTACTTATGGCGGTGCAGATACTTCTGAGTATCTTGTGCCAGTTACACAGTTTAAGAACCGTATCATCAATGGTGCGATGAGTATTGACCAGCGTAATGCTGGTGCTAGTGTTACTCCTACTAATGGTCAATATTTGGTTGATAGATGGCAAGCATGGGTTGGTGCTACTGCTTCAAAATATACTGCACAACAATCTTCAACTGCACCAACTGGTTTTATTAACAGTTTAAAAATTACTTCTACTTCAGCTTTTACTCCAGCATCAGGAGATTTGTATGGTTTTGCACAAGTAATTGAAGGGTTGAATTGCACAGATTTAGGTTGGGGTACTGCTAATGCTAAAACTGTAACATTGTCGTTTTGGGTTTATTCAAGCATAAGTGGGCAATTTGGCGGTTCTATCTATAACGATGGTAATTCAAGATTTTATCCATTTAGTTACACAATTTCTGCAACTAATACTTGGCAACAAATTTCAATCACTATTGCTGGAGATACTACTGGAACCTGGTTAACAAATAATGGTCGTGGAATGATTGTTGTTTGGGGAACATCAACAGGCTCTACCTATACAGGTGCGGCAGGGTCTTGGGGTAGCACAGCTTATTACAATTCGACTGGGTCAACAAATTTGTTAGGCACAAACGGAGCAACCTTCTACATCACAGGAGTTCAACTCGAAGTAGGCTCTACCGCTACTAGCTTTGATTACAGACCGTATGGAACTGAATTACAGCTTTGCCAACGGTATTTTGAGAAATCTTATCAACAAAATGTAGCTTTAGGTGCAAGCGGACAAGGAAATACTGGGCAAACTTTGTATGTAGGCACAGGAAATACTGTTGCTGGTGGAGATAAACTACCTAATACAACTTTCATGGTTACTAAAAGAACAGCACCGACTGTTTCTACTTGGTCTCCAAACGGAACTGCAAATACATTAGCAAATCTGTCAGGAACAGACCTTGCTACTAATTCTTGCACACCCAATGTAGCAAATGATAGGTCATTTTTTGCTTACAATGCAACATCTTCTGTAAGTGGAACAAATGGTTGTGTTCAATTTCAATGGTCAGCTTCTGCGGAACTTTAATTATGTATAAATTAACGACAGATGGGTTTATGATTCAGCGTTTAATAGATAACGCTTTTATTCCTATTGCACCCGACAACACCGACTATCAAAACTTCAAAAAGCAAATCAACGCTGACGAAGCACATCTTGAGAATGCCGATGGTAATTTGATGACTGCTGAACAGGCTAAAGAATTCGTATCAACCCTACCTTAATAATAAAACATCATGGCTGACATTGATCCAGTAGAATACGGTAAACTCGTACAAGCAGTAGAGAACTTAGAATCTAAAGTAGGTGTCATGGAATCTGACATCAAGAAGTTAGTTGCTATGGCAGAGCGTAGCAAAGGTAGTCTGTGGGCTATCATGGGAGCTGCCTCAGTCTTTGGTGGCTTTGTGACTTGGATTGCTGACTTGGTATTTAAGAAATGAGTAGACCTCACTCCGTAGGTAAGAGCCTTACACCTAATACAGTAACTACGATGTTTACTGTACCGACTAGGAACATCGCTAGGTGGTCTTTGTTGTATGCTTATAACGGCACATCTTCTGCTAAGAACTTCAGAGCTTGGTGGTACGACTCCTCTGAGAATGTCGAGATCCCTATCGTTTATGACTACCCTCTAGCTGCTAAGTCCTTTTTAAAGTTTGATGGCTCAGAAGTAATCCTAGACGAAAATGACGAGATTCGTGTGTTTATAGAATCGGGTGCTACGCAGCCGGGATGTATCATCACAGTAGAATTAGAACAACGCAGTACTGTACAGCAATATCTATAAGGACTATTATGCCCCTCGCTAAAGGTAAATCACAGAAGACAATCAGTAAGAACATCTCGAAGCTGGTTAAAGAAGGTCGTCCTCAGAAGCAAGCTATTGCAATTGCTTTGCAGACTGCTAAAGTTAAACCCAAGAAGAAAGGAAAGTAATATGCCAATGGTCGGAGAAAAGAAATTCCCATACACTGCTAAGGGTAAGAAGGAAGCAAAGCAGTATGCTAAAAAAGTAGGAACTACTCCTAAGGCTAAACCCATGAAGAAGATGGGAGCTAAGCGTGGCTACTAAACCCGGATTGTATGCCAACATCGCCGCTAAACGCCGTAGGATCAAGGCTGGTTCTGGCGAGAAGATGCGTAAGCCCGGCACTAAAGGCGCTCCCTCGGCTAAGGACTTTAGGGATGCTGCCAAGACAGCTAAGAAAGGCAAATAATGAGTTTCTTTATCGGAGTGTTATTCTTCTGCGTCAACAGTGACTGTTACTTCTTTAAGATTAATAACACTTTTGATAAGATCGAGCAGTGTCAAAAGGCTGTCCGTGAATGGGATCAATATGCTCGTAAAGAGGGCTTAGACACAGCCTATACCTGCCTAGAAGTTAATTTACAGAGGATCTAATGGTTAAGAAGGTATATCAGAACCCTGAAGGCGGTTTAAACGCCAAAGGAAGGGCTTATTTCAAGCGAACTGAAGGAGCTAACCTTAAACCCCCAGTTTCGTCAAAAGAGGCTGCAAAGTCCCCTAAAGCCGCTAAACGCCGTAAGAGCTTTTGCGCCCGGATGAGTGGCGTTAAAGGACCGATGAAGGACGAAAAGGGTCGCCCAACCCGCAAAGCCTTGGCTCTGAAGAAATGGGATTGTTAAGATTTTACTTGACAAAATAGTCAATTTATGTTAGGATAACGCATGGCTTCTTATAATTATATCCAACTCGTTAATGATGTGCTAGTGCGCCTTCGTGAGCCGGAGGCTTCTTCCGTCTCGGATACCGCTTATGTTAAGCTCATTGCGAAGTATGTCAATGACTCTAAGCGCCAAGTAGAAGATGCTTACAACTGGAATTCATTGTCCGAGACCCTATCGGCTACAACTACGGCTGATGTATTTAACTATGTCTTAGTTGGCTCCGGACAACGCTTTCGTGTTATCGATGTCTTAAATGATACCGATAACTTCTTTGTAGAGAATGTATCGACTATCTGGATGGATCAGCAGTTTCTGTTGACTACACCGCAGAAGGGTAGCCCAAAGTATTACAACTTCAACGGTACAGACAGTAATGGCGACACACAGGTTGACTTGTTCCCGATTCCTAACGGATCATATAACATTCGCTTTAACATCATTAAGCCGCAAGAGCCATTAGCCGCTAACGCTGATGTCTTATATGTGCCACATGAGCCAGTCATCTTAGGTGCATTGGCTAGGGCGCAAGCAGAGCGTGGCGAAGATGGCGGTGTACAGTCCGGTGAGACCTATGCGTTGTATCGTCAGAGCTTGGCAGATGCAATCTCGTTAGAGTCTAATCGTTACATTGAAGAATCACAGTGGAACTGGGTCTAAATGGCTGGTCAACTAATAACTCAATCGATTGCAGCACCGGGCTTTTACGGGCTCAATCTTCAAGAGTCGAGTATTACCTTGTCGTCAGGGTTTGCTCTGAAGGCACAGAACTGCGTAATCGATAGATATGGTCGTATCGGAGCAAGGCGTGGCTGGACTCCTGTGAATACGACTGTGAATACAGACTTAGGTTCAGCGAATCCAGTCGAGTTCTTATTTGAAGTAGTTACTGGAGGCGGTACAGAAGTCTTAAGTGCTGGTAACAATAAGTTGTTTGTTGGATCAACGACAATGACAACGAAGACAGTCCGTAATGCAGATAACAGTGGTAACGCTACTTACACGATTACGGCTAATAATTGGCAAGCGGCAGCTTTGTCATACGGCGATGTGAATGACTTTCAGCCTCATGTGTATTTAGCTCAGGCTAGTCATCCAATGCTAGTATGGCATGAGTTACCTGTTTCTGGTGGATCTTTTGATGCTCATGATAGTGGCACTTATGGTTTTCAGCGAGTCGGCGACGCAGCTAAGCTGCCAACCAATCACTCGACAGCCACATTCATGCCAAGCTGGGTCATATCCGCTTACGGTAGGATTTGGTGTGGCGGCATCTCAGGCGATACCCAGACTGTCTATTTCAGTAACTTATTAGAAGGAACTGATTTTAAGAATGGCTCTGCTGGCTTCTTAAACTTAGAAGAAGTATTACCTAATGGTGATCCTGTAGTCGCTGCCGCAGCACACAACGGATATATTATATTCTTTGGTAAGAAGAACACAGCAATCTATGCTAATCCATTAGACACTGCTGCCTTGACTTTAGTAGAAGTATTAACTAATGTTGGTTGTATTGCTCGTGATTCAGTACAGAGCTTAGGCACGGATGTATTCTTTTTGTCGGATGCCGGTGTGCGTAGCCTACAGCGTGTGATTCAAGAGAAATCACTCCCAATGCGGGATGTTTCTAAGAATGTCCGTGATGAATTGATGTCGGCTGTCGCTTCAGAGACAGACCTAACAAAGATTAAGAGTATTTACTTTGAGCGTGATGCTTTCTATTTACTAACGCTACCGACAACACGCTTTGTATATTGTTTTGATACTCGTGCTGCTTTACAAGACGGTTCTGCCCGTGTAACTATTTGGGATAATATCGAACCTAAAGCATTTACAACGACACAAGATCGTAATCTGTTGATTGGGAAACCCGGATATATTGGTAAATATTACGGACACAGTGACAATAGTTCTACTTACCGGCTGCAGTACTATACAAACTACTTTGACTTTGATGCTGCAACCGCATTGAAGATTCTAAAGAAGATTGGATGGGTATTGATTGGTGGTACAAACCAATCCGTAGCGATTAAGTGGGGATTTGATTATACTGAAGGTTATCAAGCTACTACATACAACTTAGAAACTGCAGTTGTATATGAATATAACATCGGCGAGTATAACATTGCTGAATACTCTTCCGGGATTGTTTTAGATCGTTTCTCCGTCAATGCTGGCGGACAAGGAACTGTAATGCAACTTGGCTTAGAAGCCGATATTAATGGTAATCCATTGTCGATTCAGAAGATCGATGTGGGAATTAAACGAGGAAAGACTTTAGTCTAAGGAAACACTATGTCCAATTATGTAAAAGCGACCAATTTCACTGCTAAGGATAGTTTACCTTCCGGTAACGCCGGTAAGATTATCAAAGGTACTGAGCTCGATACTGAATATACAGCTATCGCTTCTGCTATTTCATCGAAGGCTGATTTAAACAGCCCTGCTCTGACCGGTACTCCTACAGCTCCTACAGCTTCTGCTGGAACAAATACAACTCAATTAGCTACTACTGCTTTTGTACAGACAGCATTATCTGGAGCGTTTAGTGCTGGTATGATTATGATGTGGTCCGGTACAATCGCTACAATTCCTACAGGTTGGGTATTATGTAACGGCTCTAACGGAACTCCTGATCTTCGTAATCGATTTGTTATAGGTGCTCACAGTGATTCTGCTGGTGTTGCTTACTCTACTGTAACTGGTTCTAACACACAAACTGGTGGTTCTAAAGATGCTGTTGTTATCAGCCATACTCATACTGCAACAGTTACAGATCCGGGTCATGTCCATACATATGATCCTTATGGACCAGTATTTTATGTTGGAACTGGCGGTTCTTTTGCTGGTGTTCAAGGACCACAAACTACAAATACTGGATCAGCAGTTACTGGTATTTCTGTAACTAATGCATCAACAGGAGTAAGCGGTACAGATCAGAACTTACCTCCATACTATGCGTTGGCATTTATCATGAAGACCTAATGATTAAGATTCCAGTCATTATTAGACCGGATTATAAGTTCTATATTGAAGAGTTCCAAGGTCTCCCGTTCATGCACTGCGATGTGTATAACTGGAGTCCTGCAGTGTTTAAAGCATTAAAGAAGGATTGGAAAGCCTTTACAGAGTTACACGGTGGTCCGCTGTTTTGCTGCAAAGAAGTAGATACCACTGGTTATATGAAGTTTATTGCAGCGTTAGGTTTTAAACTGTTTTCACAAGAAGTTAGTTTAAAAGGTAACATAGTCTACATTTATTATTGGAGCGACTAAAATGGGTGGAGTAGTAAGTGGAATTGTCGGTACTGTTGGAGGTTTAATCTCTGGCAGTAAAGCAGCGGATGCCGCTAAAGGGCAAGCCGAGGCGCTAAGGGCTGCGGGTCTTAGATCATCGCAGATGGCGCAATTTAGACCTGTAGGTCTCACTACAGGATTCGGTACATCTCGATTTACGGTTAATGATCTCGGTCAAGTAACGGAGGCTGGTTATGAATTAACTCCTGAGTTACAGGCAATCCGTAATAGATTGCTGACAGGCGCTGGTCAGTATGATCCGACACAGGTACAGCAATTATTATCTCCGTTACCGGCTGGTGTATCATCGCTATTTAATCTCGGTCAAGGTTATTTAGCGGAGTCTCCGGAAGTAGCGGCGCAGCGTTTCGTTAGTCAACAGCAAGCTCTGTTAGCACCCAGCAGAGAAGCACAGTTGTCTAATGTCCGTAGCCGCTTGTTTGCTCGTGGTCGTGGTGGTTTAGGTGTTCAAACTGGTACAGGTTCTGCTCCAACCTCTCCAGAACTACAAGCCTATTATAACGCATTAGCGCAGCAAGACCTAGAATTAGCTGCTCGTGGACAACAAGCTGGAATGGAACAAGCACGATTCGGTACTGGACTGCTAACCAGCGCTACAGAACTAGGTCGTCAGATTCCTGCTATTCAGGCTCAATCATTCTTGCCATTAGAGACGCAGTTAGGTTTAGCTCGTACTGTCGAGTCTCTAGGTCAGCAACCTTTCTTGCTAAGCCAACAATTAGCAGAAGCACAATCAGGCGCTGGTGCAAGAGCAGGTCAGTTATATATGCAACCACAAGAAGCGGCTGCACGGTCGTATGCTCAATACCAAGGCTACAGCCCATTGGGTTCATTTCTTAGTGGCGCTGGAAGTAGTTTAGGTGGAATGTTTGGAGGTACTACTTTAGGCGGTGTTGGCGGGTTGTTTAGTAATCCTAACCAATACGGAGGATTCTTTGGAGGCGGTACTGTACCGACAAGTGTAACAAGAGACTGGGGATCAATGGAGTAATTATGGCAGAAATCGTAAACAATTTATTTGGTATTGACCCGGCTGCTTTGCAGCAATCTAACGCTGCTACTGAATTGTTTCTAGAATGATTGAAAGGGGTATTTTTAGAAAATGAAACTATTATTAAGCATATTTTTGCTGTTATGTTTTACTGTTAGCAGCCAAACACTAACTTACTCTTATATTGACCCGTGTACTGGTTCTTTAAAGAAATTAGAAGTACCTAGTAACGGAGTTACTATTACATACTACAATCAAATCAAAACATTTTCTAAAACAGAAATTGTAAATGGTAGTTTTGAAACATGGGCATCAAATGTATTTGCTCAATATGGGCAAAAAAGTCCTTGTGGCACAGCAGTAGGTTTAACTGGTGCTCTTGATATTGCTCAAGGAACAGCAATTAACGTTATAGGATTACTTAACTCATTATCTGCTATAAGCGATATGCAAGCAGGGTTTTCGTCTGAAGCCGCTGGTGGTGGAATGTTAGACATTACTTCATTTGTAGGTAGTGCTCAATCTTCAAGTAAAAAAGAAGAAAAGAAAGAAGAAAACAATTCCCAAACACAGGGTGGTTCTCAAAATAGTTCTACTTCTAACCCTAACTCAGAAAATAATGGAACGACAACCGGCAACAATAATAACCAAAGTAGTGAAGGAAATACTCAATCAAATTCCGGAAACAACGGATCCGGAACAACTCAAAACTCTAACTCATCAACTAACACTTCAGCTGATGTACAAGGAGGAAACTCTGGGACTTCAGATCAACCAACTGAAGGCGGAGGTAGCCAGACTCAGTCACCTGTAGAAAATAAATCTGAATCAACACAAGAAGGAAAAGCAGAACAAGGTGATACTTTTACCCCTGGTGGTAGTGAAAAAGAAACACCTAAAGCTCCAAACCAAACACCTACAGAAGCAACTGATGGAGAGAAAAAATCATCTAATTTATTTTCGGTAATCGGAAAGATTGTAAATACAAAAGAGGTATGCCATATACACTTTCATTTTGAGGATATATTTTACCATATAGAAGAAAATGAAATTATTTCACTTTGATATATTTATTAGAAATAAATAATCAAAGATGAAAAGAATTATTAGAGAACAAGATTTAGCAGAGGAATATACTGCAAAGGAATTAGCACCATTTTTAGATGTATCAGAAAGACAGGTGCATTATTACAGAGAAAATGGAATATTAAGAGCAGAGAAAAGAAAGAGAGCCAGGTATGTATTTCCAAAAGAATGGGTTGCAGAGTTTATGATTAAAAAATGGGGATTTGAATATGAAAGGGAAAATTAGTATTTGGGATGCGTTGGCAGTAGTAGATGATATTATTCTAACAAATAGAATAAAAGAATATTATGCTTTGAAAGATAAATTAGCAGTTACTCCTATTGCAGATGTTAGAGATGTAACAGATGCAATAAGAGAATTAGAGGATAGAATACTGAAACAAACATCAGCAACCAGAACAGCGAAAAACAGAGAAGAAATGTATAGTAAAGAAGGATTAGCTAAATCAATAAAAGATGATAAGGAGAGGTTAAGTTTAAGAGGTGCAATGATGAAGAAGTATTTTGATAGCTAAAAGAGGTTATGTATGAGGTATGTGGCATATTATCAGTATTCTGAAATATTACCACATTTACCCTATAAAATAACCCTCATACATACCCCAATAGTGTATCAATACCCCAAAAACCCCTTTATACATCTCTTTTAAGGGGTAAAAAAGCCCCACCGGTGCAACATTTGGGGAAATACCCCACCAAACCACAAAAGAGGTGAAAAATGGGGTTAAAATTGAAAAACCTACATTGTGTATAACATAGTAGGTTTTGGAACGATTTGTTCCTTTTTTTAATTGGAAATACGGACAGATTGTCCTAACTTTATATTAGATTTTTTAATAAAATCGGGGATTATGAAATACTCAAAATTAACTACTCAAAGAGGGGATAGTTTAACCCTCAATATGGAATTACCATCCAATTTCAGTTATGATAATGACAGATATAACCAATCATTAGAATTAGATGATACAGGCGTATTAAGATGGGAAACTAAAAAACTGAAAGACACTTATAGAAATGAAAGTTTTGGAATATCTAAATTAAACATCATAAACGATGAAAAATTAGAGATTAGCATAAGTGGTAAAATATTAGGAGAAATATCGTGACTGGGAAAC
>OGVZ01000137.1_pt1 | contig 11543 bp, 4 predicted proteins | sample 1575881 | NCBI WGS metagenome assembly OGVZ01 (sample SAMN07581520, study PRJEB24739) | freshwater metagenome | place: Singapore | collected 2015-01
GTTTCCCAGTCACGATATCATTTGGGGGAACTTGTATATTATAAAGAAGTTCATTTTGCGAAGTCGTCACTCCAGCCTGACTTCTAGTTTCTCTCTGATGATAGAATGATACTGTGCCAATTCCAGTCCCAGTATTTGCTACTTGAGCATAGAGAACAATGGTTGTATATCCAGTTCTTGTTCTGTAAATTTCTTCATTGGAAGTACTTACAATTCCAGTAATCGTTTTATATTGATTTAAAGGTTGTTGTGCCATAGTTTTTTATTGTTGCAGTGCAATGATTAATGGGGTTACTTCTGCCTGAAGACTCTTGCTAAATGCCTGACCAGTAATTGTTCCAGTATTTTGATTAATCGTAATACCTTCACTAATTCTAAAATCACCACTTTGGTCAGTGCTTGTAAATGGAACTTTACCTCCATTTGTAGCAACTATTTGATTTTCATCAATTGGGACAGCACCCTTTGAAGGGATAGCATTTACAATATTTATACCAGTGCCAACGTATTCAAATGTAATGCTACTTGCAATGATTTTACTTGACTGGTAGAAATACACAGTTGAACCAACTCCAAGTAAATCTGGTCTATTTGGAGATGCATAAGTAATGAATTCATCAAATACTACAGTTGTAGTTCCACCAGCAGAAACTTGTGTTGCTGAAACAGGATTGAAGAAATATTTTTCCATCACGGCAACTGCTTCCGCTTGAGTTCCACTTTCTGGTGGATCAATTGTTACAATTGGAGGGGTCTCTGAATAACCAGTTCCAGAAACGAGAATTTCGACGGAAGCAATAGTTCCATCTTCATTGATATTAGTTTCAAAAACAGCAGCCTCTGCTGGAATAAAGAAATCTGGGTCTGAAGGTAAATCGATAGTTACATTCACTGGAATTGTTGGATCATATCCAGAACCTGGATTTGTAATTTCAATTCTACTTATGAAGTAATATTGAGTATCAATAACTGCAATTTGACCATCATAAGGTCTTTGTCCTTTTGGAAGAATTTGTGCTGGTACTGCAGTTGTTCCAATTCCAATGATACTCGTGATAATTCCTGCACGAGACTCAATGAATTCGTCGATTATACCATATGCGGTTGTCATTCCAGAAACAAATACCTGAGGGAAAGTTCCAATTCCAGACTGATAAGTGGATGGAACAGAAATATTTCTAACAATATACGGAGCAATTTCTGCAATGTGTTCAATGGCAGCAATTTCTGCATCCTTCACATATCCAGTGGAGAATCCTGTAGGAGGAGGAGATGTCTCTCTTAAGTAAGTTAAAGAACCATCAGCAGAGTCCCGATATGCTAATCCAGCATCTATTGAGTTTAGATTTCCTAAGGTTAAAATATCGGAGCAAATCTGATCAACAATAATTTTAGAGTCTCTCCTGCAGAACTCTCTTCCCTTTTCTGGTCCAACTGGACCATAATCAAACATAGTGCCAGCAGCACCAAAAGGTCCACTTGTGGATGTAATAAACCCTACAACCTCAGATGCAATAAAGTCTTTATTTGCTCTTAAGATTGTTACTGCATCTTTAAATTCTTGAGATGCTCCAACTCCAACATTAATGACTAAACTATCAACATTATCTCCTTCTGGTTCTTGAACAATTTCTCCAGTGTATTGAAGTGGAGTGGCACCATTTGCTACAAGACCAAAATTACCAAATGATGAGTTTGAGTTGTTGAGGTCACAAACACCACCAGTATCACAGAATACTGCAGTATCACAGCAGATTGTAAATAGTGAAACTAACTGTGCGTATCCAAAGTTAGTGATTGATACTCCAATACCACCTTGATTATATTGAGTATAGGCATCCAGAACCATAGATTTAAATCCACCAGCTCTGCTGCCATCAATTCTCATTCCAATACTATCTGGAACAAAGTTAGTGCAGTTCTGAACATAAGGTGACTGCCAATTTTCTTCAGTTCCATCTGCATAACCATAACCTCTGGTTGGGAATGATACCATTGCCCTTCCTGGACTTGACTCTCCAACGAAGGACATTTGAGCAACGTAGCATCCTCTCTTAACATAGAAGAGGTCAGTCAGATCTCTAGTAGTAACAAGAGTTCTTCTTAAATCTTCACCAATAACAGCAACTCTTTCGTTCAGTGAAATAGGACCATCTTCAATGTATAATCCTGCAAATACTTTAATTGTGTCTCCAGGTTGTGCAATTGATGCTGCCTTCTTAATTGTTAGGAAAGCATCTCCAGGACCAGTTCCTCCATTTGTATCATCTCCGAGTTTATTTACGAACCACTCATTTCCAATTCTAGGTCCTGGTGGTTGCCAAACTAATTGACCAGATGGGTAATTAGTAGTAATTCCAGTTCCGTCGATTCCACCGTTTGAAATAATTGTGGTTACAATACCTACCGCACTATGAATTGCAGAAAATACGTTTGCACACCCTAAAATATTTGTATTTGAATCACCATCTGGAGCAATTTCAAGGTCAATTAATTGACTTACACTATTGATTCCAGACTGATAAGATATAGGAGGTCTAGAATTATTGATTACATACTGTGCCAGGGTTGCAATTGAACTAATTCCAGCAAGTGTTGCATATTCTACATATCCTCCAGGATATCCAGATAATCCAGAAGGTGCTGGAGAACTACTTTCCAGATAATTTCCTAATGAATAAGAAATACCTGCTCCAACTGATTTTGAGTTACCACCTTTTGTAATATCAAATGCAATAGCATCAATGATTAGTCCAATATCTCTCTTGCACTTTTCTCTTCCTGTAGTAACTCCAACTGGACCATAATCAAAGTTTGGTCCAGATGCACCAAACAAACCATTTGTAGCAGTAATAAATCCTACGATTTCTTCTGCAATAAATTCTTTATTACGAATGAGAAGATTTGCTCCATCAATAAATCTTCCACTAATATTAATTGCACCAGCAGATGCTAGAACTGAATACGCAAATCCAACTTGATTATTTGAATCTAAAACTTCACCACGAACACGTAAATCACCAGCAACATCTAATGTTCTAGTTGGTTCTGTTGTGTTAATACCAACAATTGGATTTATTTCCTTTATCTCATTTCCATCTAAATCAGTAACTGTAGTAATTCCAAACCCACGAACTCTAACTAACGTTGCTCCAATTCCAACGTCGAGTTTAGCAGTAGTAGTAATTCCAGTTACTAGAAGATTTTCAATTTCAGAATCTATGACATTTTCTCTAGTAATAGATGCTATGCCAATTGTAGAGAAACCTACAACTTCACTACCAATAGATGCTATTCCAATCGTAGAGAATCCTACAACTTCACTAGTAATACTAGCAATTCCAATTGTAGAGAAACCTACAACTTCACTACCAATAGATGCTATTCCAATCGTAGAGAATCCTACAACTTCTGATGTAATAGTAGCAACTCCAATTGTAGAGAATCCTACAACTTCACTACCAATAGATGCTATTCCAATCGTAGAGAACCCTACAACTTCACTTGTAATTGATGCTACACCGATTGTAGAGAATCCTACAACTTCACTACCAATAGATGCTATTCCAATTGTAGAGAATCCTACATATTCTGCTGTAATAGTAGCAAATCCAGATACTCTTAAATCTTCAGCAATGTCTAAATTATATTCAGGATTTAGTTCATTAATTCCAATAAATCCATTAGAATCAATTACTACATCATATCCACCACCTTCTGGTTGATAATGTAAGTCATACTCTCCTGGATTTAATACTCGAATTCCAATACTTCCAGTATCAGTAATTACGATTGGATTTTCATCTGATGGATTTACTTGGAAAATTTGTTCTGGATTTATTGTTCCTATTCCAAACGATCCAAGTCCAGTAATTACAACTGGGTTTTCATCTGATGGATTTGCCTGAAATATTTGTTCGGGATTGATTGTCCCTATTCCGAAAGACCCCAATCCAGTAATAACAACTGGATTTTCATTTGTAGGATTTACTTGAAATATTTGTTCTGGATTTGTTGTTCCAATACCAACTCCAGAAAATATACCAACTCCTCTTACGTCAAGTCTCTGAAAGGGAATAGTAGTTCCAATGCCGACACTATTATCAACTAATACATCAGCATCACCATAGATTGTTCCATAAACATCTAATGTATAATCACCAGATGTTGCACCAATCGCAACTTGTTTTAATTCAGCATCTGCATATAAAGTATTAGTTCCTACTCCTAGACCTGTTTTTACCTTAAAAAAACTATCTTGTGATGCCATTGGGTTCCACTATCCCCCTGTCTATAAAGTTATTTATTAAATGTTTTAATTAACCATATACAACAAAGTAAATAACATCTGTATCAGCATCTTGAGTATCTGGATCGTGAGTATTAATGGCAAATTGACCATTTCCAGGACCAGCATTTGGATCTACAGAAACTATATGATCTTTATCTTCATCATTAGTTCCGACATTTGCAACTACTATGAATTGTTCATTTGCCCAAGTTGATTCACCAGCACCAGGGGTATTTGTATTTGAATTATTTTGAAGTTTATTGGTCATGGTAAATAAGTATCTTCCAGGTCCAGTTCTTTCCACTGAAATTTGTACATTTCCACCATATTCTACAGTGGGAGTAGGAGTACCAGAAGGACTCTTACCATTTATCATTTTGCCCCAAGCTCTTGCACCAAAAACTGGTGCAGTATCCCTTTGCCCTCCATTTAATTTTGCTGCACTCACTGCACCATTTCTAATTTTTGCAGTGGTTACTGCTTCTGATCCATTAGTGCCATCTAATTTATCAGTTGTTACTGCTCCATTTGCAAGTGAGTGTGTGTGACTATCTGATGTTGATTCATTAATTGAAGTGGAAGTTATACTACTTGGAGTTCCTAGATCAAAATGAGTATCTTGTGTGTTATTGTATCCGTCTCCTGCTAATCCAGATCCAGCAAAAACAGAATATTTAAGTTCTCCAGTAATAGTTCCATCAACTTTTAGATTTCTATCAACATTTACATCCCTATTAACATTAACATCTTTAAATTCTGTAGTAGCAGAAGATGCATCAAGGTTATTAGTGACTGTTAAATTATTTACAGTCAATTCATCAGAATAATTAGACTGACTTATTGATTGTGGAACTCCAAGGAATTGCTCTTCACCAGTCAATGCATTGATTTTCTTTCTTCCGATGTAAAATTCACCATTACTATTCATTCCAGTGTAAAGAACAGATCCCCCACGAGTTGGTAAGGACTGTGATATTAAAATCTCATCTTCAGTTAGAACTCTATCCTGATTTGTTGGCATACCAGTTGAGTAGTTGCCAGGACCAAATCCAGTGTATTCAAAAGTATGACCAGATGCACGAAGAATAGAATTTCTTCTTAATTCTACAGGAATTGGTTTTATTTTTGTTACAATAGAATCGTCCGAATGAGAAACTTGTTTTGTTCCAAAAAGTCCTCTCAAAACACTTAATGATGAACCATTAACTGCAGTAATCATCATTATTTCATCGTCAATTTGAATGAAATCTGACTTTGAAAGACCTCTTGAGTTAGCAACTTGAACTGTGCTTAAAATTGCAGACACAGCACCATTACATCTCTTAGATAATCCTGCAATCAATGGATACTGTCTAGATGAAAGATTTTCATTGGACTTGTTAGAATCACTTAATGATGCAGATAGTGGAATTAGGTACACCTTTCCAGTTTGAGAAGATACATCTCCAGAAACTTCAAATTGAGTATTTGATGAGTTAATTGAGATAACATCAAAAGTATTTGATACTATTCCAGAAAAATAAACTTTATCTCCAATAAAGAATGAATGAGGAGATGAAGCAGTAGTAATAGTAACTGTGCTTATTCCAGTATTTGAAGTATAAGATACAGATTGAACATTTAATGCTTCACTTGAAACTATCGCAGAAGGATACTGCTCAAATTCTTGAGTAGATTCATCAGCACCATTTGCATTGGTATAGGTAATTGTATCTGCAGTAACTGAAGTAATTGGGAAGAATCCATCATTTCCAACTTTTTTACTTCCAATAATTTGAATTGCTTTGTCTGCAACTGAAAATACTGAATTGACAGTTAAATTAACAGATTGTGAATTTGTAGAAGAATGAGGAATTCCTCTAGCTGTTACTGTGTCTCCCTGGACATATGCAGAACCTGGATGTGATATTGTTACTCCAGTGATTGCTCCCCCAGAAACAGTAATGTTTGCAGTGGCGTTTTCTCCAGAACCTCCACATAGTGGAATGTCACTCCAAGTTCCATTTACATATCCAGAACCAGCACTTCCTCCAGGAATTGTCAATTGTGAAATGCCCTGTAATCCGTGATTTTTTGTAGTTGTTATTACACAAGTAGATCCTGTATTTTCAATCTGCGATATCTCGTATGCTACTCCAAAATCTGCTAACAGTGCAGATGTAGTTTCTTTTGTTACACTATGAGTTAAATCATTGACATCTACCTTACCAATGGTTTTTCTAGATGCATAAGTTTTTGTTGGATATGGATCTGAATTTACATTATCAAAGTCAGTAGTTGGATATAAGTTCTCAATACTTTGAGAAAGTCTTAAATTATCAATGTTAAATGGAGAAAGTTCTGGTGTATTCTTAAATGCATTTAATGTCACATAATAAATTCCATCAGAAACTTTATATGAATATTTTTGTACAGTATCAACTTTATACACTTGAAATTCATTGGTCAATTCTTCGCAAGTAAAGTAGGGAAGATTTGCTCTTGTGTTGTCATCATCTTCAATTGTATATGGAGGAACACGATAAGTTGTAGAAGAACAGTTTCTAGCATTCATCCAGTTTGTTCTAGTTGTTTCTGTAGATACTGTGATTGTACCAGGGTTTACAGGAATTTCGTATCTAAAGTGAAGTTCATTGATGATATCACTTACCACAAATGATCCATTATAACCAGTTCCAGTTCCTAACCCAACAGGAGATGGTTCATTTGAACTCTTTAAATTGTAAATATTAACTACGGATCCAGTTTTTAAATTATGAGGTTTTTTAGTTATAATATTTGCCTTACTGGAAGCATACCAAGCATCTACAATCTGATTGGTATTTCTAGACTGAGATACTGCTGTTAAACTAGTAGTAAGTTTTGTATTTTGATCAGAAAGAGGAGAAGAAGAATTCTGTAAAATGAATCCAACTGAAGGTTCTGCAGCATTTTGAGATTCTTTAGGAATTACAAATCTGGCACGATATATTTTATCATCTAAATTTCGACTATCATAGGTTCTCTTGATGTAAAATGTAGGATTTCCTGCAGTTGTTGTTATTCCTACAAAAGGTTCATTTTCTTCGATATTAATATACCATCCATCATTAGACTCATCATATTGAATAGGACTTCCTGCTTGTCCAGCAGACCTATCCGAAACCTTACTAATTAACCTTAAGTTTCCATCTGAAGAACCAATGCTGTTTATGTCAATTACATTCTCTGGATCAGAATCTTCTGATGCAGATTCACTTTCTGATAATTGAATCGTATTGGTTGTTAGTGATGCATTGATATAATAAATTTTATGTGCTTCTATTCCATCTGGTAACTGGCCATTATTCGAAACTATTCTAACTGGTTGAGAAGTATTGATTCCAGTTAAAGTCCCAACAGTTAAATTGTTTGCTAAAGTAATTGTATTTGTCGCACTATTAATAGAAGAAATTCTTACATCTATTTGATAATTTGGTGATATTGTAGCATTTGATTCAGTTCCAGATACATTAATATAAATCTTGTCACCTTCCATTCCTCCAATAGAAAACTCTTTTACTTTTGATGGAGGAACTCTTAAAACATTATTATAACCTTTTAAATAAACCCTAGTCGGGTCATTTACATCGGATGTTTTGCCAGAATCTAACTCAAGACAAGTTACGTTAGTAATTTGAGAATCTATCTCCTTTGGAGGAATAATATGAGTTATGAATCCGTGATTATCCTTTGGAAGTTCATACTTCTTAAATCCTCTAGCAGCAAGAGAAATTGCACCAAAGTTACTATTTGAGTTTGTAATACTTTGGTCTCCACCACTCTCTGCTAAAAAGTGATTTGCATAACCAATGGCAAATATAGATACGCACTGAATGAATGCATCATTTGATGCCTTTATGTGGAAACTTTCCCAATCTGGTTTATATTTTGCTCTAGAATTCTGATGTAAAAACTCATCTTCGAAAGAACTTTGGTCGTTATATGAACCAGAAGACTCATTATAAAGAACGAAGGCATTATCATCCTTTTGGAGTGATATTCCAGTAAATTGAGCAGTAACAATACTTCTGAATCCAGTTGCCTTTGAACCGTCTGCGTGAAGACCGTTCATTCCATATACAGACTTCAAACTGCAATTGAATACATAAGGGGAACTTGAAGATACAGTATCTGAAACTGTCGTCACTTTAGAGACATTATTGGATTCATCATTAACTGTAGGTTCAATAGTAGATACTGGATTAGATGGAAGTCTATATGTAAATTCAGTACTGCTTATTACTTGAGCTACTGTAAATGAACCATTATACTCTGCAATTTGTGCAGAATCACTTCCTACATTGGAGATTAAAATTGCAGTATTTGGACTTAAATTGTGGTCGTTTGCAGTGGTTACTGTAACAATATTTGAAATTTCTGATTCGCCATCTCCAGCATAAATGTCTGTGATTACATTTGTGCCGAATCCAAGGTCTCCAACGATTCTATTTTCTTCAATATTTGGATAGAGGTCTGGACTTGCACTTACTCCCCAATCAATAATTACAGGAATGCCAGTATTTTGTCCGAATCCTTTGGCAACCTTGTAATAATACATTTCAAGGTCGGTTTTATCTAGAGTTACTCCATTTTTGACATACTTATTCTTACCATCAGCATACTCAAATGCTGTTAATTTGTGGTGAGAAAAACTTGGAGGAGTTTGGAAATTTGAAGAAGGATAATTATATACGTTACCATTTGGATCTCCATCAAAAATAGAAAATCCATAAATGTAGCAAGATCCAGTCAGTCTAAAAATAGAAGTTGATTCAACTAAACTATCAGTTGGAGATGGAATATATTTTGGACGAATTTTTGTCTTTCGGAGATCACTTGAAACGATAGAAACTCCTCTTGGAACAATAACTCCACCATCAGCACTATTATATTTGTACAATTCATTTGTTGGATCCTCAAGATCCATTGTGCTCTGAAGGGTTAATTCTCCTAATGTTACTGTAGAACCACTATAATTCTTAATTGTGTCTCCATCAACATAATAACCAGGACGATTATCAATATAATGAGTTCCTGGAGAAATTAAAATAGTTGTCTGATCAAATAAATCATTATTCGCACCTTGTATATAAGAAAATCTAACTGCCTCAAGCAGTGCTCTTTGAATAGTCTTAAAAGGTCTTAATGCAGAATTCCCTCTATTATCTGTGGAATCTGTAGAGTCTAATTGTGCTGGATCTACATAAAGAATATTACCGTTCAGATTCTTCAGTAAATTTTCGAGTCTCGCTAAAGGCATTTGGAGATTATCCTACTAAATTTTCTTCTGTTTTATTTATCAATAAATAGCATTATTAACATTTTTGAAATATGGGAATTAGCACTCAAACTGAAGATATTATAAAATTTTATAATCAAAGTATTTCATTAGATCTTAATCAAATTACTCAAATTAACTCTGTAGAAGTTGGTTTTGCCGTTACTACAGGAATTGGTTCAACTCAACAAATTCGAGTATGGGGTCCTCAAGAGATAATTGACAATTATAATGTTCCAATTCAAAAATTAGACAAAGAAATCATATCAATCAATAATCAAATTAGAGACTTACAAGAACTAATATTAGATATAGGACAAGAGGCAAATTCTGTTGGATGTGGCACGACTGCTTGGAATACAGGGTTTACTACTACTATAGTTCTAAGAGATCAATCTAGATACGCAGGATACGGTTACACAGCACCAAACCCATTTGCTCGCACTGAAGGAGCGTTAACGAATGGAAATGCTGGAATTGGAACCGAAACCTATATTAATCAAGTTGCAATTGGTTCCTATTTTGACTTAATTGAGAATTGCAATGATTTTCTTCTAGGATGCACGAGTCAATTATGCATTGGATATGCAACTTCTATTACAAACATCACCGCTCAAATAGTAGGTCTTCAAACAGAAAGAGACTATCTAATAGATAAAGTCAATACTCTCAAGATATCAAGAGCAGACTTTGAACTTCAGAAATATGCATACACACAGTCTAAAAATAGACTCAATCAAAAAATACAAAGAACACAAGATATCCTTACTTTCTTACAAGACCCAGATAATGCTCAATGGTTGTGAAAAACCCTAGGAGCAATTTTTACCTGGAGATTTTTTTCGACCTTTTTTGAAATGAAAAGTCAATTTTGAAATCAGGCAACAAGTTCTCCACGAAGTTCGGCAAGTTTAGCAGTAGCAAGACACTCAACGCAGGTCCAATAAGTTTCTCCACTGATAGGGAAATTCTCATCCGTGAAGTGTGCTGCCATATCTTCGTGGAGTTCTTGAAGACTCTTCAGTTGCTCTTTAGAAATCTGCATACCGTCAGTGGTTGGGGGACCTATACATCATAGCACACTCCATCGACCTTTTGGGATTGGGTGGACAGTTTGCGGACTGTCTCCTTAAGGTCCTCAATTTGCTTTTGCTGTTCTTTGATTGCTTCAATTAACACGGGAATTAGTCTATCGTACCTTACATTTTTGACATCAAACTCCACATCTTGAATTTTAGTTTCCCTTACTAATTCGGGAATAACTTTTTCCACATCTTGTGCTATCAATCCAATATCGGAGATGCCAGTTCTTCCAATATAAGATGATATTTCTTTATTCCAATCAAATAAAACTCCTTGAAGATTTAAAATTTTATCTAAAGAATTTTCTAATGGTTTAATATTTTTCTTTAAACGAATATCTGAGTGATTGTGCAAATAATCGAGTGGTGTTCCATCGTACTTCCATTCTCCCTCAAGCTTTCCTAATGGAGAAGATAAAGAAATGTCTAGAGCAGCACTATCATAACTCGGTTGAGCATCAACGTGTCCTCCAACAAATGCTCCCAATCCAAGACCAGTATATGAACCAAGTTGACTCCAAAGACCTACCCCATTATAGAGTCCGACTTGATTATGAATGCCAATAAAATTAGACATTCCCCAATTTTGTTGAGAAAATATTGCCTGGGGGTCTATACTTGGCCAAAATTCTGCTGATGATACAGGAAAAGATGCAGATTCACCAACCTGCATCGAAGAACAATTTACTACGTCTGCGTCCATTAGAAGTACTCTGGTAAAATAAATTTGAATGCGGTTTCTATTACATCAGATATTGATGTTGGAATTAATTTTTGCTTTGGTTCAGATATTAAAACTCCACCAATCCCTCTTATATTTAAGAGACCTTTTGATGCAACGAGCATTTTATTTCTTGCTGCCACTGCTACA
>OGVZ01000138.1_pt1 | contig 11501 bp, 10 predicted proteins | sample 1575881 | NCBI WGS metagenome assembly OGVZ01 (sample SAMN07581520, study PRJEB24739) | freshwater metagenome | place: Singapore | collected 2015-01
GTTTCCCAGTCACGATAATCCTATTGCGTTTGGAAGATTGGGTATTGATCTCTTAGCAAGAGTAGTACAAAGTTCTAATGGATGTGATTGAAGTCCATATACTTTTTCTTCATTAATTGTTTCATCTACAAAAACATTAGAAACTTTTAATTCATCTTTTAGTATTTTTGTTACAGTTTCTGAGATTTTTCCAGTGTAGCATTTACTTACAAATATTGAATTATTCATTAGATATTCTTTTGAGCAGATATGTAAATTGTAAAGTGTTTTCTGCCCATCTTGTATAATATTTCCAATACCATTAATATGTAAATTACTTAAAGAAATTTTATTGGGTGGGTTATTTTTATCAGTAAATTCTATTTCAACTTCTTCACAACCTCTTAATGGAAGTCCATCAAGAAGACTAACTGACTTTCCATTCTTATCAACAGAATTACCAGTCTCAACAACTATTATATTCAAAGTAACAGCAGGTTTAATAATGCTTTCAAAATAAGAAAACTGTGATATCAACTGAGTAGCATTCACTGACTTACCAGACTTTGTGTTGGTAATCTCAAATTTTGTTATAGATGCTGGTTGTACTTGATAGTTATTGATAGTCATTTATCTTTTATTAGTATTTAACCAACACGGTCATAGATGTAATGGCGCTCTTGATAATAATAAGCAAGGACTGAAGAGGAAGAATCCATACCAACTTCTTTTGAAGTGTTTATTACTGAGGCAACAGTGGAAGACTGAGTTTGTTTTGGTGCTAATGCGTTTCCTCCAGCATATAAATTTTCCCATTTACCATTTCTCCAAACATAATAAGAACCATCTTTTGCTTGTTTTACTTCACCTTCTTTTTTTCCAGTCCCTAATCCAAATCCTTTAACTGATTCTCTAAGAGTAGTATTTTCTTTATCCGTTACTTTTATTTCCTGATCCGTTCCAAGAAGTCCTCCACCTTTCTGAACAAATTTTCCTGTGGATGGGTCATAGACAACCCCTTTGTTTTGTAATGCTGGTTTTGGTGTTGGTGTTGGTGGTTTTTTTGCCGTTGGTGGAGGTGTAGAAACCTTTTCAGTAAAGAATGGGGCATTTATACTATACTTATCAAGAGGATCAAACGCTCCAGTTAACTGATATTTGTTCCACCCAGTTCCTGCCTCCCAGTGTAAATGAGGACCTGTGGTTCTTCCAGTCATTCCAACTTTAGCAATAATATCACCTTTTTTTACAGTTCCACTTTTCTTATATTCATTTTGAAGGTGTCCATAAAGATGATAAATTCCTTTATCATCTTTAAAGATGAGAAAATTTCCCCAACCACCGGGGTTCTTATCAGCATCTACAATAGTACCGTCAGAAATTGCTCTCAATGGAGTTCCTTCATTAGCAGCAATATCAGATCCGGCGTGAGTTCTACTGCGTCTTCTCATCAAAGTCAATTTAATATTTTTATCTGGTTTAACATATGGTATAGAACCTCCCTTTGAAGGTAAATATCTTCTTGATTCTATTTGAATATTGTCTGGTTGTGCTTGAGATCCTCCTGGTAATGAAGGCCAGGTTCCTTTTAATAACCTATCTGCCTTATCAAATTCTCCAGATTGAATAGCAGCAAAAGCAGTAGGATTATAAACTCTAATCCAAGACATTACAGCTTTCGTTGCGGTTGTAAAATTAGCATCTCTAGCACTCAGTCCACCCGATGCCGAAATTGCCTCTTTCTCAAAAGCATTAAAAGCTTGATAATATCCCCTACCTTCAGAACCAGAGGCATTTGGGATATTTCTAATGCGAGTTTCAAGATAGGAAAGTCTCGTTAAATATCCAGCCATATTTTCAGTCAATCCGGCAGACAACAGTTCTGGAGGTATTTCTCCCCCTCCACCACCATCACCACCGCCAGGAGTTTCTCCAGCAGGACCACCCTCCAATCTCAATTCCTTATTCAAGTTCTGTAAAATCTTAGCAGCAGAACTTTCAATAGAAACCGCAAGAGCAGATGAAATATATCTACCAATTCTCTCACCAATACTCATATTACTCTTCAGTTCTCTTGATGGAACAACACCACCACCTGCCATTGCTATTGTCTTAGTAATATCTCCAAAAGTATTATTCAACTCACTATCAATAGCAGTTTGAATGACTGCTCCAAACATACTTCCAAGTGATGCTGAAAGGTTTTTATCTGGTTTTTGTCCCAGAGCCATATCAATACCAGCACCAAACATAGCACCAGAAAGTCCATTAAGAGACCTCATTCTCTTAACATCTTCAGAACTCTTTTTGAGAGCTCTTAAAGCACTTCTTGTTCCTGGTTTATCTTCTCCATAAAGTTCTTCTATCTTTTTAACACCACCTATATCTTTACCTGGTTGTGTTCTTTGAGTTATAATTTTTTTTGGTTTTGCTTTTTGAACTTTTATTCCTCTTCTTGGTGGGGTTTTACCTCTACCAGAAGAAACTACTCCTCCTTGTGCTTTTGCTTGAACTGGTTCTTGACTAAAAGAGGTTATAGTATCATATAAAGCTTTACCAATCCAATCACCAACAAAACCACCAACAAACATACCAATACCAGCACCAAGTCCAAATGTTGTTCCTCCAGCAAGAGCAATTCCAATTCCTTGACCAAGAGCACTTCCAACAGCACCAGCAGCTGCTCTGGATGGTGGTTCACGAAAAACAACAGTATCAATAATAAATCCAATCAATGAACCAATAATTGGAACAGCAACTAATGATTTTAAAGATTGTTTTGCTCCTTGTTTTGCTAACTCTTTTGCTCCTTGAGATGCTGCTGTTCGGGCAGCAGTTCTTGCCGCTCCTTTTTCCAATGCTTCGGTTCCACCTTTTGTAAGTGCTTGTCTACCTCCAATAAACCCTCTTCTTAAAAGTCTGGCTCTGTCGCCTATATTGGCTTTACCAGAAATATATCTACCAAAAGATTCATTCACTCTACTCAATGAACCTCTTTCCAAAATATTAGCGCCAGCCTTAACACCACCTGCTACACCACCACCAGTTCCACCAGAAACTCCACCAGGTCTTTTAGGAGCAGTGCTTATCGCTATAGTAGCAGCAATAATAGCACCATTCAGTAAAAGATTTAATTTACTTGAAAATTCCTTAAAAGTTTTTTCAGCGTTTTCTCCACCGACACTCTTAACAAACTTCTGTACTTGGTCGTATGCCTTGTACCCTTTATCAACAAATTCAACCAAACCATTAAATAAGTTTCCAGCAAATTCTCCAATAAAACCAGCAACTGGTTTAATAGCATCCAAAAACTTAATCAGTTTTGGTGCCATATCAAATAACTTTACAGCAATAAATCCAAGTAAAGTATTAATAAAATAATTTCTCAGAGCATCTAAAAATCCAATTCTTGGTAAAGATGGAAGAGGAACTTTTCCTTTGCTCTCAGGTTTTATTTCTAACTTCTTTTCTCTTTCTTCTGCCTCTTTTTGTTTTTGCTCCCTTTCCTTTTTATTTTGCTGACTGATTTGAGATACTAAATTTGATTTTAAAATACTCTCAACTTTAACAATTTTATCAACTAACTTATTGGGAACTATAGCACCACCTTTACCCTCATCTTTCGGTGCTTCTGGTTTTAATAGTCTTGAAGATATAGCAACGTTCTTTTTTAGTACAATGCTGGACATTGGTACTAAAAACTTTTCTGAGTTTTCAGATTTATTTGATGATGGTAGAAGTTTTTTAGGGTCTATAACTGCCATTTTATGCTACCGGTACGTCAGTTAATCCTTGGTAGAATGCTCTACTTGCTGAATATGGGAAGTTAGGGTCCTCAGCAGAAAGAGCAGGAACTCCAGTCCCAGCAGGAGCATTTCTCATAGGGTTCATAGCAACTTTTTCAATCTGGGGTGGAAGATTGATTACACTTACTTTTCTTGGAGATGGTCCAATATCAACATTCGGTGGTTTGGATGAAAATAAATTCATCACCCCGCCTTTGATTTTATCAAAAACATTTTGTGATTTTGGTTGAGTTGTCTGCTGCCCTTTGGTTTCAATAACCTTTGATAAGTCTTTTGGACCACTTAATATTAATTGCCTTTCTATTGCTATTCTTGAAGCATTGGGTCCGGACCTTTGAACTTCTTTAGCAGCAGTGACCATATCTCCGGATCTTAATGCTGAAGTTAATTTTGGATATGCTCCTATGGGTCCATTTGGAGCATTATACCCCATTAGAACTACTCCCGCTCTTTGGTTTTCACTCATCTTATTCCATAGAGGAATTTTTTGCGAATAGGTCTTTGCTAAGTTTATAATGTTAGTATTCAAAATACTATCTGCTTTATCTTTAGTGATAGTATCTCCCATTCTAACAGGTTTTTTACCATTCAAAATACTATCATAGAATGTAGAACCCCATCCAATAGTAGGTTGTCCCACACTATCAACATAAGAATGAACGGGTGTTTTTGGTTTAACCATATTCCAATTCATTCCACTCGCAGCACTTCTACCTCCTGGTTTAATAAAATCATTTACACCTTTAGTAAGAGAAGAAAGTGCTTCATCTTGCTTAAGATGATGAGCAACTTTACCAACCATTCCTCCCCCCTGAGCAAGTTGAATGTTATTGACCATCTTTGGAATGTTCGTTCCACCCGCTCTCTTGTTTAATCCCAAGAAGAAATTAGCACCATACTTATCAACTGCCTTTTTGGACATTACAACTTCGCCAGGGGCAGCAGCAATTAATTGAGTATCGGGTCCAGCACCTTTAACTCTTAATCCACTATCCTCAGTTATTCCTCCACCTCCATCAAAGGCGATGTCTCTTATATTAACTTCTCTATCCACTTGACCACCACCAAAGAACGCTCTCTTTTTAACTAATCCTCCACCATTATACATCGCACTTGGAGTAGGCACTCCCATTGGATTTTTAGGACCACCTGGTGCTTCTAAACTTTGTTGGGCAAATGAAGCACCTAATTTTTGATACCAAGGAGTTTCTTTACTTGTTAAGGTCTTATCTATTTCTTTCTGTTTTTCATCAACCAGAGGTTTCATTCTTTCAGACTCTTTAATTTTAACTGTTGCCCCAATAGCAGCAGCAGTTACAAGAGAAGCATAGGGATTTAATCTAATTAAATTAATTAATCGTGGAAGAAGTGCCCTTAGCAGTCCAATAGTTCCACGAATAAACTTACCAAATGGAGTAGCAAATAAAACAAATGCTCCTAAGAGTGCTGGCCACCAATCCTTCAAGAACCTACCAATAACTTGTATCTTATCTTTGTTCTTAGGGTCAGTCAACCAATCAAAGAGTTTAGTAGCAGCAAATCCAAGTATTACATTAGAAAGATAATTTACAATTCTATCCCAAATACTTTGAACGGGTGCTAATATTTTTTGAGTTGCTGTCTTAATAGCACCTAAAGATTTTTCAAGAAGAGATTCCTTTCTTTTTCTGGATTCTCTTTCTTTACTCTGCCTGTCCTTTTCAAGTGCTTTCTTTCTTTCAGAATCTTGTTTTTGTAATATACTGATGATATTATCAAGTGTTTTTTCAATTAAAACAATACTCTTTGAATCAGTCCCTTCTTTTGCTTCAGGAGTATCAACTGCTTTTACTTTATCTGCTAATAGGAATTTATTTTTATCTACACGAATTGGTCCTCTGGAAACAATATTATCTAATGAAAGTTTCTTTGATTTAATTTTAAATCTACCAACCTTCCCCTTTACTCTCTTGAACTCATCCCGAAGGAGCATTGACCTATCAGTAGATTTTTCTTCTCCCCTATCTATTTTTTGAAGTTCAGTAAAAAGAAGTTGTTTATACTCACCATAAGTGAAATCATAAACTTCTTCTAATCCAAGTATTTCTAAAATTCTTTCATCTACTTCCTCATCAACTAAATCATCTTCACGGGTTCCCTCATACAAAGCAAGAGCACGTCCTTTATTTTCATCCTCTCCGATACTTTCATCTTTTACTTTATCATTTTTATTAATGTCCCCATTCACACCAACGCCAATGTCTGGTGATGATGACTTCAAATAGGTATCAACTAACCAGTTTTGATATATTTCTAAATTATCATCAGACTCGTCTTCTAAATTGGGATATTCTCCAGACTTTTTGATATTTTCTATTAACTTATCAACATCACTTTCTGATAAATTTACTTCAGAATAAAAATGCCCAAATTTAGATTTTTTCCCAGTAAGTTTTGCCTTCAATATGCCCCAAGTTGTTTCTCCTATTTGATTGATAGGATAAAACCTTAACTTAGATTTTAACTTGGATGGAGCATTAACTTCCATTTTGCTGCTGCTTGAGTTTTTCTTCTTCTATACGACTATTTATTGATGATGATAAATAATAGTACCTTAACTGACCGCAATCTGTAAGGTGGGAGAGGAGAAATCCTCTCCTTTGTAATATAAATATTGATGCGGTTAGTTTAAGAGTAGAATTATGCAACCACGTATCTATACGTATAAAATTACTTTTGAAGAAGTACCTTATTACTATTATGGTAGTAAAAAAGAAAAAATATTTGATGAAGAATATTGGGGTTCTCCAGTAACAAATAAGTGGTGTTGGGAACTTTATACTCCAAAGAAGCAGATATTAGAATTATTTGATTATACTGATGAAGGTTATGAAGAATGTAGAAAGGTTGAAGATAGATTAATAAAACCAGTATTAAATGATCCTTGGTGTCTCAATGAAAGTTGTGGTGGCAATTATTCAATAAAAATACGAAGAGAAACTGGAAGAAAATCGTTCAACCTCAAAAAAGCAATATTTTCCATCTCTCATGAAAAAAGAAAAAGTATTGGAAAGGAATCTGGGGAAAAATTAAAAATTAATAAAAGTGGAATTTTTGGTTTAGATAAAGGTGAAATGATTAAAAATTGCAAAAAAGGAGGAGAAAAATGTAAAGAACTAAAAGTTGGATATTTTAGTAGAGATGAAGAGCAAAAAACCAAAGACGGCAAAAAAGGAGCATCAATCACAAATTCAAGAAAATTTAAATGTAATGTCACAGGATTTACAAGTACATCGGGACCATTAACAAGATATCAAATAAAAAGAGGAATTGATCCTATTAACAGAACTGAAGTTTAAAAATTAACTTGCATTTGCTTGCTGTTTGAGTTTTTCTTCTTCCAGATGTTGTTTTAATAAAGCAACATAGATATCTCGTTCCCAAGGTATCAATCCTTCAATTTCCCATAAAGACCACTTATGATACTGTATTAAAGCAAAATTAAGTTTATAATAATTTTCAAGGTCAAGATGAACCATTCCTATGCGAAAAAACTTGATAACCCTTCAAGAACTACAGTACTCTCAACTTCTGTTTTAGGATTCTTAACCTTAACTTCGTGAGAAAGTTTAGGCATTGTATCAAAGAACTTCTCAATTTGTTTAAACTGAGATGAATTCATTTGGTCCAAGAATTCGACAAGTTCTTTCTTGGTTACATCAGAAGTAGTCCAAATTTCATCTTCGTTATAAATTTTATCAATACAAGAAGCAATCAAATCAAATGACTGGTCCATTGTATTTGAAGTACCAGTAAAATCAAAATTGTTTTTGATGAATTGGTCTAATGAAGGATACTTCATTTCCATCATTAGACTTTCATCCAATTGAATTTTATTTGAATGTTCCTCATTTTTTCTGACCTTAATTTCATCAAGGTCAATACTTACTGGAACAGTAGTTTCTCCATCATCAGGGCAGATAATATTAATATCTACTTTTTCCCCAACAGACTTTCCGCGAATGTTAAGGAATAAGTATTCAATATCAAAGGTAGGGAGAGATTCTACTTTAATTCCTTTGGTAATAATACAGTTTTTGATGACTGTCTTAATTGCGTTTGATATTTCTTTTGTATCCTCACCTTCTAAGGCAAGAACCAACAGTTTTTCTTCTCTTACAAGAAAAGGTCTAAACTTGATTGTTTCCCCATTAGAAGGAAGTTCCAACTCATATGTTGGGGTCGAAATCTTTGGTAAAGGCATAATGTCCTATAGAAAGTTCAGTGTGATTATTTATGGAGTAGTAGCACTCGCTGCTGCCGCTGGAGAAGCAGCAGCTGCTGGTGTTGGTGGAGTAGGTGGAGTAGAAGTAGCAGTGCTCCTCACAAATCTACTATACGAAAATGAAACAGTACATTTCAACAACTGTGAAGAATCATAAGACACGGGCATTGATGTTATTGATATTGGAAAAGCATTGATGAATTGATAGACTAATGTTTTACCAGCAGTTATATCAACATCTCTTTCAAATTTAGTTATAAAAAGTTGATCAGTTTTATAATATTCTGGATAAGTCATTCTATAAAAAGCATTACGATTTTGATAGTCAGCACTTGAAAATGTAGATCCTTCGCCAACAATATAATTCATCCAACCTTCAAAAAATTCAATGATAGAATAGTCGTGATCAACATAGAAAGTAAAATCTATTCTATCGTCATATAATCTCCGATAAGCCATTTTTTCAGAAACACCTGGATAATCATTATTAACTTCGTGAGTTGCTATACTTGAACCAGGAAGAGATGCTTCAGAACAAGATAAACTTATACGCTCTGATAAAATAGAATTTACCCCACCAGGTCCAAGTCTTCCAGCCTCTTGTAAAAATTCTGTCAAACCAGTAGAACCTTGTGGTGCGCCAGGTGGTACTTGGGGTAAAGTTATATCAACGTGATAATAAGACGTTAAAGATGGTCTGAGTAGTTTATTCACTACATCAGACATTTTATAATTTGTTGGAGGTGTTGCTCCCATTTATAAATACTTTTAATCTTTATATATTATGTAGCAGAGATAATGGAAAAAAGAAAAACTGTAAAGGGATGGAAAAATGCCGCGTGATTCAAAATATCACCAAGGATATTTTCATCCACGAAATCCCCAAAAATATATGGGGAATCCGCAAAATATAATATATCGCAGTGGATGGGAACTTAAATTTATGCAATGGTGTGACAGATCCACCAATATACTTCGATATGGTTCGGAAGAATTTTGCATTCCATATTATAATCCAGTAAAGCAACGAGTGTGTAGATATTTTCCCGACTTTATTATTGAAGTGTTAGAAGATAATGGAAAAATACAAAAATACGTAATAGAAATAAAACCAAAGAAACAAACAATGCCTCCAATTCAGGGAAAGAAAAAAACTAAAACTTTTATTAATGAAGTTAATACTTATGCGGTTAATCAATCTAAATGGAAATCCATTCAGGAATGGTGTGATGATAGAATGATTAAATTTCGCATAATAACTGAAACTGAGTTGGGTATCAAATAATGGCAGAAGGATTTGGAAAATATGTTGAGCCAAATTCAACAGCAAGAGTTAGAGAATTAAAAAGAAGAATTGATCAAGCAAATACAAATGATCCAGAAGACTTGATGCTTATAATTATAGATGTATTAAAAGATAAAGTTTTTATTCCAGAAGTCGGAAAATTTTATACTTTCATTTATAATGCAAAAACACCCGGAATAGAATATGACCAACATCCACTTATTGCTTGCACTTCAATAGAAAGATGGGGATTTAGAGGTATTAATTTCCACTGGAGAGAATCAAGGCAATATACTTGGGAAGAAGTTGCTGGACAACTTCATATCGTCAAATTTAATGAATTGGATGAATTGCTTTCTATTCCATATGCAAAATTCCGTCTAAATAAGTAATAAAGTAGTATTTGGCCTATAATGGCACCAACATTAGCGTCAGAAGTAACAAGTGATGAATATGATTCCACATTCGATGATAAAGGAATCAAAGCAGGAGAAACTGGATATACTGCAGCAGCAGCAGTATATTTAAGATCAAGAGTAGAGAAAAGTGGAGATATAACTATCCTAAACAAAAATGGTGTTACGTTAGGAACAATTTTAAAAGGAGGTACATTCCAAGCAAGACAAAATGCAAATTTAAATCCAAATTTAGTAGCAAAACTGTCAAGTGTAAGTACAAGTTTGCTTGCAAAAAATGCAAACCAAGCATTGGTTGATAAAGCAAGTTTTAGTGAAAATGATGCGAATGGATTTACTGGAATTAATGCATTATCATCAGCAACAGCGTCTACAGTTATAACTCCAGTTAATTTGACTTCTTTCGCATCTCCAACAGTTAGAAAAGACTTTGGAACTGCATCTTTTCCGGCAAATAGAGATCCAAAACAAGATCATATAAAATTTAGTATTAAAAAGTATGGGCCAATAAAACTAGATCCAAAAACACCAACGTCCATAAAAAGATCTATAGGAACTTCAATAGGAGAGATAATATTACCAATTCAACCGTCAATTTCAGATTCAAATACAGTTCGATGGGGAGAAGATAGACTAAATCCTATTCAAGCAGCAGGAGCTACAACAGCTGTCAGCACAATGAGTCAAAAGACTCCGCAAGCAGCGGCTAAACAAATTGTAACTGGATTAATTGATTCATTAACAGTATTTGGTGGAGAAAGTGAAAATGTAAGGCAGGGAATAATTGCATCTTTTGCTGGAGAAGCAATTAGTAACCAAAATTTACTTTCAAGACTTAATGGTGCTGTTCTAAATCCAAACTTAGAACTATTATTCCAGGGTCCTGAACTCAGAAATTTTAACTTTAATTTTCAACTAACACCAAGATCCAAAAAAGATGTTGAACAAATAAGATTTATTATTAGAAGATTTAAACAAGCAATGGCAGTTCAAAAAAGTGCGTCTGAATTGTTTCTATCTGCACCACATGTTTTTGGAATTGAATATATTTTTGGTAAAGATGGAACTGGAAAAACTAAAAACCCATATCTACCCCTTATTAAAGATTGTGCTTTAACCAACTTTAGTGTTGATTATACTCCAGATGGAAGTTATATGACTTATGAAGATGGTTCAATGACTTCTTATCGCCTTACAATGCAGTTCCAAGAACTAACACCAATTTATGAAGATTATTATGATGGATACTATGACGACGATTATGAGTATGAAGAACAATCAGAGCCAGAAAGAGTAAACCTCGGTGAATGGTTAATAAAAAATCCTGGTGAGTTTACTTATAAAAAGTTTTCACCAGGAGATACTATTAAACTAAATAAACGTAGAGGTTTAACCCAAGTCATAGAAGCCCGAGAGGGTAAATGGATGCCAGAGTATGTAGTCCTAATTGATGGAGTAGAAACTATTATAGGACAATCGGATATTATTCCACTATAATTTAATTTTAATATTTATATTACCACCTAAAGTTCTTCCCTGAGTGATATTATCTGGATTGATATAATCTAAATGTTCTTTCAATAAATTAATATATCTTTCAATAGATTTCAATTTATCTTCACTTAAAGAATTTCCAAATGTATTTGGATTAATAATGGTATTACCAGTTACTTTCACAACTACACTATGTATCATTAGAACTCCTAATTCTTTTTGAGAAGTTACAACTATATTATTAGTCCATCTATTAT
>OGVZ01000139.1_pt1 | contig 11484 bp, 11 predicted proteins | sample 1575881 | NCBI WGS metagenome assembly OGVZ01 (sample SAMN07581520, study PRJEB24739) | freshwater metagenome | place: Singapore | collected 2015-01
AATAAATTCTGTGAACTAGATCAACAAGCAGAGCAACAATTCACTTCACTTTCGGGTGGACAACAAGCGCGCTTCCAAGTTCTTCTCCTTGAGCTCGCTGGCGATACTTTGCTATTGCTAGATGAGCCTACGGATAACTTGGATCTTGCAAGCGCTGAAGCTTTAGAGCGAGCGCTTTCGAATTACCAAGGCACAGTCATCGCGGTTACTCACGACCGTTGGTTTGCTCGCGGATTCACCAGATTCTTGATCTTTGGCGCCGAGGGCCAGGTTTATGAGAGCTCCGAACCCGTCTGGACCCATTAATCAGGCCCGATTTTGACCCCCCTCCCGCATGCGGGTAACCTTCCCCTTCTGCCTCCGCAGGTCTTCTGTAGAAAATCGTGGAGCGGACCCAATAAAGAAGTAAGAAGAAAGCGAGTTTGTCGTGCGTACCTTTAGTCCGACCCCGAACGATGTTGCACGTAAGTGGCATGTCATCGATGCGACCGATGTTGTTCTCGGCCGCCTAGCAAGCCATGCAGCTGCACTCCTTCGCGGCAAGCACAAGACAACTTTCGCTCCTCACATGGACATGGGTGACTTCGTCATTGTTATCAACGCGGACAAGGTAGTTCTTACCGGTTCCAAGATGGCAGACAAGTTCGCACACCAACACTCTGGTTTCCCAGGCGGTCTTACTTCGCGTAACTACGAACTTCTTATGGAGAAGTTCCCAACTCGTGCAGTTGAAAAAGCAATCAAGGGAATGCTTCCAAAGAATTCAATCGGAAAGCAGATGGCTTCCAAACTCAAGGTTTATGCCGGTGCAGAACATCCTCATGGATCACAAGCTCCAGTTCCTTACACATTCACACAAATCGATCAGACCAAGGTTGGTAAGTAATAATGGCCGAAAACGAAACCACAACTGCGTACAGCTCAAGCACTCCTGCTGGCGCCACAAATCGCGCTGCTGTTATTGCACCAGGTGCTGGCGTTGGTCGTCGTAAAGAAGCAGTTGCTCGCGTTCGTCTCGTCCCAGGTTCTGGACGTTGGACTATAAATAGCAAAGCACTTGAAGTTTATTTCCCAAATAAAGTCCACCAGCAAGCGGTCTCTGAACCACTTCGTACTGTTGGCGCAGAAGGTAAGTACGACGTAATTGCACGCATCGATGGTGGCGGAATCTCCGGTCAAGCCGGCGCTCTTCGTCTCGGCGTTGCTCGCGCTCTCAACGAGATCGATACCGATGCAAACCGTCCTGCTTTGAAGAAAGCTAAATTCCTTACTCGCGATCCACGCGTTATCGAGCGCAAGAAGTACGGCCTCAAGAAGGCACGTAAGCGTTCGCAATACAGCAAGCGTTAATTTAACGTTTCATTCATGGCCCTCTTTGGCACCGATGGTGTCCGAGGTGTTGCTGGCGTTGATCTCACCGCTGAACTAGCTCACGATCTCGCGGTTGCTGCTGCAGAAGTTCTCACCGAAAGTGGCGAGTTTGCCGGGCACCGTCCAACCGCAATCGTTGGCGAAGATTCTCGTGAATCAGGTTCATATCTCGTTGCTGCTATCTGCAAGGGCCTCAATGAAAGTGGAGTTGATGTCCGCAAAGTCGGCGTCCTCCCAACGCCCGCTGTCTCCTATTTGATCACTGAACTCAAAGCTGATCTCGGCGTGATGGTGAGTGCTTCCCATAATCCAGCACGAGATAACGGAATCAAGTTCTTCTCTCGCAATGGTCGCAAACTCGATGATGCCTTGGAAGCAAAAATAGAAGAGCTGCTTGGTAAGCCGTGGCAACGTCCTGCGGATATGGATGCTGGTCAAACAATTAATGATGCTGATGCGCGAGAGAAGTACATTTCGTTTTTACTGAGCACAATTGAAAGTCGCTTTGATGGACTGAAGATTGTTGTGGATTGTGCAAACGGCGCTGCATCGTTTGTGGCACCAGAGGTCTTACGTCGTGCTGGAGCGGAAGTGATTGCAATATCCGCATCACCCAACGGTTTGAATATCAATGAAAATTGTGGCTCGACCCATCTGGAGAATGTGATTGCGAAAGTTAAGAGTGAGAAAGCAGATCTTGGTATTGCACATGATGGCGACGCAGACCGCGTGCTTGCTATTGATCATGAGGGCAATCTCATTGATGGCGATTACATTCTGGGAATCCTTGCTGAGCACACTGAACTACCAACCAAATCTGTAGTCGGAACCGTGATGACAAATCTTGGATTGATACGTGCTTTAGAAAGCCGGGGAATCGATTTTGTCGCGACACCTGTGGGTGATCGTTATGTCTTAGAGCGAATGTTGGCCGAGGGGCACACTCTGGGCGGCGAACAATCTGGCCACATCATCATGCGCAAGTACGCGAATACCGGTGATGGATTGTTGACTGCGCTCCATCTCATTAGTCATGTCGCGCAATCCAAAAGAACTCTTAAAGATTTAGCGTCCTTTATGTCGCGCTATCCGCAAGTACTCATCAACGTTCCTGGAGTATCGAAGGAGAAATTAGCTCACAATCAAGCAATTAAGGATGCTGTTACTCGTATTGAATCCTCTCTCGGCATACGAGGTCGGGTTTTGCTCCGAGCTTCCGGTACCGAACCATTGATTCGCGTCATGATTGAAGCCGAAGATGCAAATGATGCGCAACAATTCGCTGAGTCTCTGGCTGCACTAGTAAAATCCGAACTCGCGCTTTAAACAACCTTCGCTAAAGGAGCTCACACATGTGTGGGATCGTCGGGTACACAGGATCGAATCCTGCCTTGGCTCGCGTGATCGAAGGTTTACGCCGTCTTGAATATCGCGGATATGACTCTGCGGGTATCGCGTTAGTAGGAAAACCTGGCGCACAACTCGTCGTAGCAAAGAAAGCTGGAAAACTCTCGAATCTTGAGCAAGCTTTAACCAGTAATTACGAATCTTCAACAAGCGGCATCGGACACACGCGTTGGGCTACTCATGGTGGTCCCACTGACACCAACGCTCACCCTCATATCTCCAATGATGGAAAATTAGCGGTCATCCATAATGGAATCATCGAGAACTATGTTGAACTAAAGGCTGATCTCCAGAAGCGTGGATATAAATTCACATCTGAGACAGATACCGAATCCGTGGCTCATCTACTCAGTGATGAATTTTCGAAATCAGGCAATCTTGCTGAGGCAATGCGCGCAGTTTGTAAACAATTGCGGGGATCCTTCACTCTGTTAGCAATTCATTCTGATGCACCCCAGACCATCATCGGCGCACGTCGTAACTCTCCGCTTGTTGTAGGAGTGGGCGATGGTGAGAATTTCTTAGCTTCAGATGTATCAGCATTCATTAGCCACACAAAAAAAGCGCTCGAATTGGGCCAAGATCAGGTGGTAGAAGTTACGCCGAGCGCTGTGAACGTCACTGATATCAATGGAAACGTAATTGCGCCAAAAGAATATGAGATCACTTGGGATGCCGGGGCGGCTGAGCGCGGCGGATTCACTCACTTCATGTTGAAAGAAATCTTCGAACAACCAAAAGCGGTCTCCGATACCTTGCTTGGTCGGTTCAATGATGAAGGCATAGTCCAATGCGCTGAACTCTCCTCAGTCAATAAAGAGATCGAGAGAATCCTGATTTTGGCTTGCGGTACTGCATATCACGCAGGTTTGATTGGAAAATATGCGTTGGAAGATTGGACAAAGATTCCCGTCGATGTTGAGCTCGCATCAGAATTTCGATATCGCAATCCAGTTCTATCGAAGAAGACACTTGTTATCACCATCTCACAGTCGGGCGAAACAATGGATACTTTGATGGCTTTGCGACATGCGCAATCGCTAGGTGCCCAGACACTTTCGGTATGTAACACAATAGGTTCGACGATTCCACGTGAATCAGATGCCGTTCTCTATACGCATGCGGGCCCTGAAATTGCGGTCGCTTCCACCAAAGCGCTACTCACACAAATAATCGCGCTAGATCTGATTGCTTTGTATCTTGCGCAAGAACGAGGTTCGCTTAAGAAAGAAGTTGTTGCTCGATTCCGAGATGAGTTATTTGCTCTTCCAAATAAAATTGAGGAAATCCTTGAGACAGTAGAACCGCTGCGAGAGATGACTCGTGGATTCAAAGATGCCACTTCAGTTCTCTTCTTGGGCCGCCATGTCGGTTATCCAGCAGCGCTTGAAGGTGCGCTGAAATTGAAAGAGCTGGCATACATGCATGCCGAAGGATTTGCTGGTGGCGAGCTCAAACATGGCCCCATCGCTCTTATAGAAGAAGGCACCCCGGTGATTGCGGTGCTTCCTCCGTTTACAAGTGAAATCTCCGAGAAGATGCGGAGCAATATCCAAGAAGTACGGGCACGAGGGGCAAAAGTCATTGCGATTGCTGATTCATCCACTTCTTTAGATGTCCCATTCATGATTCGTATTCCTGCATGTCATGAACTCCTACAGCCGGTCTTATCAATCGTGCCGCTCCAAGTATTTGCTTATGAGATGGCAGTTGCGCGCGGCAATGATGTCGATCAACCACGAAACCTCGCAAAGTCGGTGACTGTCGAATGAGTACTCGCTCTGATGATCTCTTCGATGATGTCGTAGACCAACGTCCTGATCATCGTCGACATGAGATGAATGTCGCCTTGCGTTGGGCGGCCGTTCTTACTTTTGGGTTCATTCTGGTTACCTTGGATATCTTGAATCAAGGATTGCTCTATCGCTTTGATCAATATGTTGCAGACATCGAAAGACCAAAACTCACGGGATTTGCTAATTTCTTTATCTTGCGTATCGATGACCTCGGATTGCGATGGTTTACCGCCACCATTCTCTTGATAACGGCCACGCTCATCAGTCGACGTTTCAAATCATGGCGCCCGCTGAATTTATCCTTTCTTTCGCTCATCTTCCTCAATGTTTTCGTCGGTGCCACCAAGATTGGTTTTGGTCGTTGCAAAGCGCGCGAAGATTTCGATGTTTGTATGTTCACAAATGGGATGGCATACCCGAGTGGACATATTTCAAACGCAATCGTCACCTGGGGTTTGTTCGCTTACATCATCTTCCGTTATACGCACCGCGCTCCATTTGAGGGCTTCAAGCTTTATTGGTTAGCTGCAGTTCTTACTGTTGCGGTCGGTTTTGCGTCTTTGATTCGAAACACACATTGGTTTACGGACCTGTTGGGTGGCATATTCATTGGCGGAGCGATCTTGGTGCTCGTGGTCGCAATCGACCGATTTATTCCATCAAAGCGGCAGCCCTCATAAGGAATGTTTATGACGACGAATAATCGAGCTGAAGCGATAGTCGATTTAGGGGCGATCAAAGCCAACATCAAGCATTTAATGGAAATATCTGGAAAGCCGGCTCTTGCTGTCGTGAAAGCAGATGCGTACGGACATGGACTCGTACCGGTCGCCAAGGCTGCTGTCGAAGGCGGGGCTTCGTGGCTCGGAGTAGCGCTACTTGAGGAAGCGCTGACTTTGCGCGCAAATGATGTGAGAGCGCCGATTATCACGTGGTTAACCCCAATCACTGATGACTTTGTTGCTGCCATCAATAACGATATCGATATCGCAATTCCTTCGCGCGAACACTTACAAGCAGTAATTGCTGCAGCGCATGAGTTAAAGAAAGTGGCCCGTATCCACCTAGAAATGGACACCGGTATGTCCAGAGGTGGAGCTTTATTGGATTGGGATGAATTACTTTCAGATGCTGTCGATGCGCAGTCAGCTGGAAAAGTTTCTATTGTGGGAATGTGGTCGCACTTTGCTCGTGCCGATGAACCTGGACATCAGTTCAATATCCAACAACGTGAGCGCTTTCTCAACGGAGTCGCAACTGCTCGAGATAAAGGCATCTCTCCGCAGATTGTTCACTTGAGTAATTCAGCTGCGACCATCAATGATCCTGATTCTCATTTTGATTTAGTTCGCTTAGGGATAGCTATGTATGGACTCTCGCCTGATGTCACAACCATGGGTGATTCAGCAAAACTTTCCTTGAAACCAGCCATGACTTTACGTGCTCGCATACATCTTATTAAGGAAGTCCCAGCCGGCTCTCAGGTCGGTTATGGCGGAACAGCAATGACAAAAAGTGATACAAAACTTGCAGTTATTGCAATGGGTTATGCAGATGGCGTTCCACGAAATGCAACCTCTGCAACTGGCGTACTGATTGGTAACAAAATGTCACCAATCATCGGTCGGGTTTCAATGGATCAATTTGTTGTTGATTTAGGCAGTGATTCACAAGCGCGCGTGGGGGATTGGGCCTATTTGATTGGCAGCGAGAAGGTCGACAGTTACACTTCCGACAATTGTTACACGGCAGATTCGTGGGCTGCTGCGTGCGGAACGATCAATTATGAGATCGTAACTCGCATCGGACCTCGAGTCGTTCGACGATATATAGGTTAGGAGTTCACATGGCAGATTCGGCCACTGTGCTCTCTGTCCATGATCTTTCAGTTAATTTCGGTGGGTTGAAGGCTCTCAATGGAGTCAACCTCGAACTGCGCAAAGGTGAAGTTCTCGGATTAATCGGCCCTAATGGCGCAGGCAAAACCACAGTCTTCAATGCGCTCTGCGGAATCGTCACACCAGCATCAGGTTCATTGGAACTCAATGGCAAAGCAACGAATTGGCTCAAGCCTCACCAACTCGCGCGAAAGGGAATTGCGCGCACGCTTCAAGGTGTTGGACTTTTCCCAGATCTCACCGTTGCTGACAATGTGATGATTGGCGCGCATCGTTTTGCAGAATCTGGATTGATTCGCGCCGCTCTTGGCACCAATGCTCGTGATGAGAAATTGCTCCGTGAAAAAGCACAATCAGCCCTAGAACGTGTTTATGTCGGTAGCGTCTCTGATCGACGCGCAGACACTCTTTCTTATCCCGACACAAAGCGAGTTTCGATAGCACGAGCCCTTGTAGCTGAACCGGATATTTTGTTGCTCGATGAACCTGCGGGTGGTTTAGGCGCGCAAGATATTGAATGGCTCAACAGCTTGATCAACAATTTGAAACAACGCACATCAATCATCATTGTCGAGCATCATATGGATGTTGTGATGTCAGTATGTGATCGCATTTATGTTTTGAACTTTGGCGAGATCATCGCCTCTGGAACTCCCCATGAAGTCAAGAACAACGAAGCGGTAATCCAGGCCTACTTGGGCGCTCACTCAAAGGCGAAATCATGAGCGGCCTCGTAGTCACCAGACTTAACGTCTCTCACGGCGCAATTCATGCGCTCCATGACATTTCATTCTCGGTTGAACCTGGCCAACTCGCTGCGGTAATCGGTTCAAATGGCGCCGGTAAGACCACATTGCTGCGCACTCTTTCTGGATTGAAAGATGCATCATCTGGCGCTGCACAATGGGATAACCGCGAGATGCTCGGTGTTAAACCAGAAGATTTAGTACGCCGTGGAATCTCACATGTCTCCGAAGGAAAATCAGTTATTCCAGAGTTAACAGTGAAAGAGAATCTAGTCTTAGGCGGAATTTGGCGCGGCGATAAAGCCGATACCACTCAAGCGATTGAGGAAGTTGTTGAACTCTTCCCTCGACTTGGTGAACGTATGTCCCAAAGTGCAGACACTCTCTCTGGCGGTGAGCGTCAGATGTTGGCTATTGGTCGTGCACTTGTTTCACGACCAAAACTTCTTCTCCTCGACGAACCGTCACTTGGTTTAGCACCACTTGTCATAGAACAGATCTTCCAGACCGTAGATCAACTCCGTCACAAGTTAGGTCTCACCGTTGTTCTTGTCGAACAGAATGCAATGAGTGCGCTAGAGATTGCTGACATCGGCATCATCATCAACCTCGGCCATGTTGTTGCTACTGGAAAAGCAAAAGAACTCATCGACGATCCAGCGTTACGCGCTGCGTACTTGGGGTACTAATGCAAAAAGTCATCGAAACCCTTCTCATCGGTCTGACGACTGGCTCGATTTATGCCTTGATGTCGTTGGCTTTAGTCCTTGTCTGGCGCTCAACGCGCGTCATCAACTTTGCGCAAGCTGGCCAAGCAATGTTCGCTACCTATATTGGTTTTGAAATCTCTAGCCGTTCCGGGATCTTCTGGCTTGGACTCGTCTTCGCCATCGTGGGTGGCGCCTTACTTGGAGCAGGTGTTGATTATTTCTTCATGCGCGTTCTTTTTAAACATGCAAATACCGGCCCAGTCGCTGTCGTTGCTCCCGTTATTGCAACGCTAGGTTTATTGGGATTGATCCGTAGCGTCGTTGGATTGACGTGGGGTGGAGAGTTCAGGACGATCGAATCTCCGGTCTCAACCGATGGTTACACAATCGGTGGCACAACACTTCCATTCTCAGCGTTGAATGCACTCATCATCATTACCGTCTCACTGATTTTGATCGGTCTGGCAATCTTGTTCCAGCGCACCAATCTTGGTCTTGCACTGCGCGCATCTGCCTATGCCCCAGAAATCGCGAAATTGGCTGGAATTAGAACGGCGCAGACGCGAACAATCGGTTGGGCAATCGCTGGTGGAGTAGGTGGGGTTGCAGGAATGCTGGTGACCTCCAATAACTTCCTCACTCCATATTCGCTCGATCTACTCCTCGTTTTCGGATTTATCGCTGCCGTCATCGGTGGACTTGAAAGTATGGTCGGAGCTGTTGTTGGCGCCTTAGTTCTGGGCATTGGTCTTACCTTTATTTTGAATTATGTCGGAACATCACTTGTCTTTATTGGCGGCTTTACCGTTCTTATCTTGGTCTTGTTAATCAAGCCAGATGGAATCATGGCGAGAGGCAAGGGACGTCGTGCGTAAAAAAATTGCTCTCTTCATTCTTATTGGTTGGGTATTGCTCATTGTTGGCGATCGCGTTGACGAGTTACGCGTTTATCAAGGTGCACAGATTGCGATGTACACAATTGCGCTTGCATCCATTGTTCTTTTGACTGGATACTCTGGACAAGTTTCTCTTGGTAATGGCGCGATGATGGCAGTCGGCGGTTACTCAGCAGCGTTAACTCTAAATAACTTACAGACTCCAATTTGGTTCGCATTCTTGATGGCAATTCTTGTTTCAGCGCTCTTCGGCTCTCTCCTTGGCGCTGCGGCGGCTCGACTATCTGGTCCATATCTAGCGGGCACAACACTTGCCTTAGCCGTGGGGCTTCCTGCGATCGCTAACCAGTTTTCATTCCTCGGAGGAGAACCCGGCATTCTCTTTGATGTGGGATTTCCACCAGATCGATTTGGTGAGGAGTTCACGCAGTACAAGTGGTTCTTCTGGATCGCAAGTGTGATTGCGCTGATCGCATTGTTTGTTACTTCAAACATTCTGCAGTCACGGTTTGGGCGCACATGGCGAGCAATCCGAGGTAACTCCTTGGCGGCCGAACTTGCTGGCATCCACGCATCGCGGATGAAGGTCTTGGCCTTCACGATCAGCTCAGCTCTGGCTGGGTTGGCTGGAGCAGTTCTCGCCATGACGATCAGCCTGGTCGCCCCCGGGGCTTACACGCTCACGCTCTCCTTCGCTCTGGTAACCGGAGCGGTCTTGGCGGGCATATCAAGCCTCCCAGGCGTTGTGCTTGGAGGTCTGATTCTGGTGGCAATACCTGAAATTGCCGATGCCCTCGCGGGTAATTTCGGTGATGCAGATAAACTCAACAACTATCTTCCCGGGCTCATTACGAGCGTATTGCTGATCCTCTCGGTCATCTATACGCCCAACGGGCCAGGTGAAAACCTGCGTAAGCACCTCCATAAGAAGTCTGCGCATTGACCGGTTACTGCAAGGTAACCAGTAGATTAGAAGCCAAGTACTACCCTCGATGGAAGGAAAACAATGATCGGAAAGACTCGTAGAAAGCGGACCTGGTTCGTTGCTGCGGTGCTCGCTGCGGGCAGCCTCTTAGCAACGGCGCTTCCAGCTAACGCGGAAACAGGAGTCAGTGCGAGTGAGATCAAACTCGGAATCACTCTGCCACTCACAGGAGCTGCATCGCCAGGCTACAACAAAATTGGCAATGCACTGAATGCGTACTTTAAGTACGTCAATGACAACGGAGGCGTTTACGGTCGAAAGATCACGCTCGTCCAGAAGAATGACGAGTATTCACCCCAGTTGTCGATTGCTAAGACAAATGAATTGATTCTCAAAGACAAAGTATTTGCTCTCGTCGGCCCACTCGGCACCGCTAATTTCACCGCGGTACACAAGTCCGTTGGTATTGCTCGACGTGGAGTTCCAAGTCTTTTCCTCAACACAGGATTTAGTGGTTTCTCTAATAAGAAGAACTACCCAACTTCCTTCATGATTCTTCCTTCGTACGCAATGGAAGCCAAGATCGTGGCTCAATTCCTCAAGGAAAACTATGCTGGAAAGAAACTCGGCTTGGTTTATCAGAACGATGAGTTCGGAATTGACGGACTCGGTGCTTTCAGAGCAGCTGGTACTAAGTTTGATGTAACAGTTCCTTACACATCAGGAACCCAGAGCGCCGCTACTGCACAGACCTGGGTCTCCCAGCTCGCTGCTGGTGGAGTTCAAGTTGTGGTCTTCTTCGGCGTTACTTCAGCAACAGCTCCGCTCCTTGCGGTAGCAGCTGCAGCGAAGTACGCGCCACAGTGGATCCTTGGTTCCGTTGGCGCTGACCCATTGACGCTACGTGCACTCGGTGTACCTCTAGCAGTTCTCAATGGCGCGCTAACTATGGCGGGTAATCCTTCACCGAATGACACATCTGATGAATATGTGAAGCAATTCCAGGAGATCAACACGAAGTACAACACCGGCACTGCATTTGATGATTACGTCCTTCAGGGCATGAACATCGGATTGATGACGGTTCAAGCGCTTCGTGCAGCAGGTAAGAACCTCACTCGTAAAGGTTTGGTTCGAGCGATGGAAGCTAAAGGTTCGACCTTCGCATCTGTTGCTTACTCTCCTCTAGGTTATTCAAAAACCAGCAACGTTGGACATACCGGTTACTACATGGCAGTTATGGATGCCACAGGTGACAGAAAGCCATTTGGTGGATCAGTAACTCTCTACACCACCGATAGCGGATCTGGTCCAGTTGTGAAATCCACGTTCAAGCGCCCAGCAATGCCAGCGAAAGGATTGCCAACTAACTCATGAGAAACTTCAAATTCAAGCGTTCTCTAACGCTAGTAGCAGCTTCATCGCTGCTCTCGCTCACCGTTGTATCTATTCCGACGGCTGCGCAAGCAACACCTGTCTGTACTACCGCTAACTTTGTAACGTCATGCGTGGGTGCAACAAGTGATACCGCTCCATATTCGATGATGGTTCCTGCGAACTTCAACGGAACTGTCTATCTCTACTCACATGGATATCGTCCAAACGTTCCAGTTCCTGCTGGAATTCCTGGATACGGTGGATACACAGTCACTAACACTCCACAACCTGGTCCAAACGCAACCGTTATCGGTGCGCTCTTGGCTAAGGGTTACGGCGAGTATCGTGACTGGGAAAC
>OGVZ01000140.1_pt1 | contig 11470 bp, 10 predicted proteins | sample 1575881 | NCBI WGS metagenome assembly OGVZ01 (sample SAMN07581520, study PRJEB24739) | freshwater metagenome | place: Singapore | collected 2015-01
TAGAGGCTTGTCCAACTAGAGCATTAACTATGACTAATGAATATGAACTAGCCGATGATACAAGAGGAAAATTAATTTTTGAAAAAGATGATTTATTAGGGCCATTACGCGCAGGAATGGTTCAGCCACCTCATCCAATGTATCCAAATACAGTCGATACAAATTATTATCGCGGTGAGGTAACTACTTCCCATCCATCACAGGGAATCGCAAAAAATGATTAATCTTTCCCTTGAAGTTGGCACAACAGCCGCGCCTGAGTCATATTTATTTTTTGTCTTAGCTCCTCTTTCAGTTATAGCCGCAGTTGGAATGTTATTAGTTAAGAAAGCAGTTCACTCTGCGTTATTACTTGCTTGGGTAATGGTCTCTTTAGCCATATTTTATATAGCACAAGAAGCATTATTTCTTGGAATAGTTCAAATTGTGGTTTATACCGGCGCAGTAATGATGTTATTTTTATTTATTTTAATGTTAGTAGGAGTTGATACATCTGACTCACTTGAAGAAAATATTAAGGGACTACGTACAATTTCAATACTTGCGGCCATGGGCATAGGTGGATTGCTAGTTTCTTTAATATCTCGAGCAACTTTTGGTCGGCCTGTAGAAGGATTGGCTAGTGCAAATTCAGAAGGAAACGCTAGAGGTATTGCAGTAGAACTTTTCACACGTTACGTTTTTGCATTCGAGGTTGTCTCTGCATTACTTATAACTGCTGCGGTAGGTGCAATGGTGCTAGCACATAGTCAAAAAACAAAGTCTCAATTTGCCCAACGAGATTTATCAATTGCCAGATTTAGGAAAGGTGTACTAAAAGACGCAGCAGGACTTCCAGGTTCTGGTGTATATGCATTACATAATGCAGTAGATGTTCCCGCACTTCTACCTTCAGGAAACCCTGCCCCAACTTCAATTTCCGCCGTTTTAGAGGCACGAGGCGACATGATTGAAAGCTCAGATTTCCAATTGAAGAAAGAGACGGAGGAAGAGAAGTAATGTCAATTGCAAATTATCTCTATCTCTCTGCAATTCTCTTTACGATCGGCGCTATTGGAGTAGTTGTACGAAGAAATTCGATTGTAGTTTTTATGTGCATCGAATTGATGCTTAATGCAGCAAATCTTGCATTTGTGACATTTGCAAGAGTAAATGGAAATTTAGAGGGTCAGGTAGTTGCGTTTTTTACAATGGTTGTAGCCGCGTGCGAAGTTGTTGTGGGACTGGCAATTATTGTGACTATATATAGGTCAAGAAGATCTGCATCAGTAGATGATGCAAGTTTGCTTAAGAGATAAATATGCAGATTTCACAAAATTTAGTTTGGTTAATTGCACTTCCGCTATTTAGTTCAGCACTTCTTTTATTGGCAGGTAAGCGAGCAAATTCGTGGGGTCACCTTTTGGCGACTACTGTTTCAGCCTCAACATTTGTTATTGGAGTTGTTGAGTTTTTTGCGATGCAATCAAGAGCTGAAGAAGACAGAGCTGTTGTACAAAGGTTATTTACTTGGATTTCAGTTGGTTCATTTAATGTTGATGCTTCATTACTCTTAGATCAACTTTCTATTTGTTTTGTTTTGTTAATTACAGGTGTGGGCACCCTAATTCATATTTATTCAATTTCCTATATGTCTCACGATTTAGACAGAAGAAGATTTTTTGCCTATTTGAATCTTTTTATTGCAGCTATGCTTTTATTGGTCTTGGGAGATTCTTACTTAAATCTTTATGTGGGGTGGGAGGGAGTAGGCCTTGCCTCATACCTTTTGATTGGATTTTGGAATCAGAAACCAGCTTATGCAACAGCAGCTAAGAAAGCATTTGTTGCAAATCGAGTTGGCGATGTTGGACTATCTCTTGCAATCATGATTGCTTTTGCAACATTTGGAGATGTAACTTTCTCAGGAATAAAAGAGCAGACCGAGGCTGCCTCTACTGCGCAGTTAACTGCTATCGGGCTAATGCTTTTACTGGCCGCCTGCGGAAAATCTGCACAATTTCCTCTGCAATCCTGGCTAGGTGATGCGATGGCTGGACCAACGCCAGTGTCAGCGTTAATTCACGCAGCGACTATGGTTACTGCCGGAGTTTATCTAATTACAAGATCTAGTTTTATATTTGATGAAGCCCCAATTGCACAACTAATGGTGATTATTGTTGGCGGCGTAACACTTCTATTTGGCGCAATTATTGGAATGGCTAAAGATGACATTAAAAAAGCTCTTGCAGCTTCAACTATGTCACAAATTGGATACATGATTTTAGCGACCGGTCTTGGTCCAATTGGATATGCATTTGCAATTATGCATTTACTAACTCATGGATTTTTTAAGGCAAGTATGTTTCTTGGGGCTGGATCAGTTATGCACGGCATGAAAGATGAAGTAAATATGCGTAAATATGGCGGAATAGGAAAATTTATGCCACTTACTTTCATTACCTTTGGTTTAGGTTATTTAGCAATTATTGGCGTTCCACCTTTTGCTGGTTTTTATTCAAAAGATAAGATTATTGAAACTGCTTTTAATGCAGGTGGTATTAAAGGTATTGCTCTTGGAGTTGCAACCTTACTTGGAGCTGCTATTACTGCCTTTTATATGACTAGAGTCATAATTCTTACCTTCTTTGGTAATGAAAGATGGGGGCATAAAGATGAACCCCATGAAAGCCCAGCCTTAATGTTGATTCCTTTATTTTTGCTTTCAGTCGGATCTGTGGCTTCAGGTTATTTACTCTCAACAGGTAAAAATTTAGTTAAATGGCTAGAACCGATCGTGAATCCATCGAAGGAACACCATTCAGAAGAGTTATTCAGCCATACAACTGTTTCGATTATGACTTTAACCGCTGTCGTAATAGGTGTCACCATAGCCTTACAAAAATATAGAGGCGATCAATCAGCCATTGCACCAGAGAAAGTTTCACTTTTTACTGTCGCAGCTCGAAAAGATTTGTACCAGGATTCCTTTAACGAAGCCGCCTTTATGCGTCCTGGTCAAGGCTTGATCGGTAAATTACTAAAGTTGGATTACAACGTAATTGATGGCGCCGTAAGATCAGTAGGAAGAGTTATAAATTCTTCTGGAACAGTTCTACGTTCACTACAAAGTGGATATGTAAGAAGTTATGCGTTGATGATGATAATTGGAGTTTTTGTTTTGGTAGGTGTGGTTTGGGTGGTTACTGCATGAGTATCTTAACTTTTATGGGTATAACACCTCTATTTGGAGCATTATTAGTTTTATTAGTTCCGTCAAAAAACACTGAATTAATTAAGCGAGTAGCACTTTTAATCTCATTAGTTGTCGCAATAATTTCAATTTTAGTCGCTATTAGATTTGATAAAGGTTTAGACCAGTTTCAGTTTGTGCAGAGTAATAATTGGATTTCAGCCTTTAATGTCAAATATGCAGTAGGAGTTGATGGTATTTCTTTAGTACTAATTTTGCTATCTACCATATTAGTTCCGATTGTAATCCTTGCAACATGGCACGAATCAGACACGGGGCGATGGAATACTAAGGTTTTTTATCTGTTAATTTTAATCTTAGAATGTTTAATGATCGGTGTATTTGCTGCTACCGATCTATTTTTATTCTATGTTTTTTTTGAAGCAATGCTGGTTCCAGTTTATTTTTTAATTGGAGGCTTTGGATCAGGTAATAAATCTGCAGCAGCTGTTAAATTCTTACTTTATAGCCTTTTTGGTGGGTTATTGATGCTGGCATCAATTATTGGAATTTATGTGATATCAGCCAATCAAATTGGAGCAACTTTTGATTTGGCTCAAATAGCAACTTTGCAAATTGATGATCGCACGGAGTACTTCTTATTCCTAGGCTTTTTTATTGCATTTGCAATCAAAGCACCACTTTGGCCATTTCATACTTGGCTTCCGGACGCAGCAAAATCAGCTACTCCGGGAACTTCAGTCTTATTGCTTGGTGTACTAGATAAAGTTGGTACATATGGAATGATTAGATTTTGTATAGAGTTATTTCCAGACGCAACTAAAGCATTCACATCATTAATAATCGCATTATCAGTAATTTCCATAATTTATGGTGCATTTATGGCAATTGGGCAAAGAGATATCAAAGGTTTAATTGCATTCACTTCAATCTCTCACTTTGGTTTTATAACTATGGGAATTTTTGCTATGACTTCTCAAGGAATGTCAGGTGCAACTTTGTATATGGTTAACCATGGATTCTCAACGGCAGCTCTCTTCTTGATTGCTGGTTGGATGATTTGGCGCCGAGGTTCTTCGACCATTTCAGATTTTGGTGGCTTACAACGTGTCACACCCGTCATGGCATGGGGATTTTTTATAGCTGGAATGTCGAGCTTGGCGTTACCAGGACTGTCTAGTTTTGTGAGTGAATTTTTAGTATTAGTAGGTACCTATACTCGATATCCGATTGCGGCAATTATTGGAACGTTGGGAATAGTCTTAGCTGCACTTTATATTTTGATTCCAGTTCAAAAAGCTCTTCATGGTCCTATGGTCAGTGGAAATGAAGATTTGAAGGATTTGAATATAAGGGAAAAGATAGCAATTTCACCTGTCATCATAGTAATTGTAATAATGGGTTTTTATCCAAAACCAGTATTAGATTTAATAAATCCAACCGCTGAAAAAATTGTAACTAGTGCAGGTTACTCAGATCCAGTAGCGAAAGTAGATAAATAATGCTAAGTGCTCCATCGTTGAGTTATATGTTGTTGTCACCAATGCTTGTTATTTTTGCGACTGCAGTTGTTGGTGTGCTAATCGAGGCGTTTTTAGGAAAAACCCATAGAGCAGCTGTTCAATTGACGGTTAGTCTAGGAGGACTGTTTCTAGCACTATTACAAATATGGCAAATAAAGGATTTAAGTTCCAATACAGCGGCGGTAAATTCAGTGACTATTGATAAAGCTGGAATCTTTTTTCAGTTTACTATTGTAATTTTAGCTATTGCAGCAATTCTATTGGTAGCAGATCAAGATAATTTTGTAGCACAAGCCTCAACTGTCCCGGGATCATCAGAAGAGAAGTTAGCCATACAGCAAAAAGTAACTCAAACTGAAATTTTTCCCCTCTTTTTATTTGCAACCGCGGGCATGATGTTGTTTACAGTAGCTACAGACCTTATAACCTTATTTGTTGCATTAGAGGTATTTTCTCTACCGCTTTACTTGCTTGCAGGATTATCGCGAAGGCGAAGACTTCTCTCGCAAGAGGCAGCGCTTAAATATTTCCTACTAGGAGCATATTCATCCGCATTCTTCCTTTTTGGGGCAGCTTTTATTTATGGATATTCGGGGACGGTTTCAATTGTTGGAATAAGTAATGCAGCTGGAAGCGCAAATGATATTTTCTTATTTATTGGCATAATTTTTATCTCTGTTGGGTTACTTTTTAAAATTAGTGCGGTGCCATTTCATTCTTGGACACCAGATGTTTATCAAGGAGCTCCAACACCGATTACAGGGTTTATGGCAGCCTGCACCAAGGTTGCTGCATTTGGAGCAATTTTAAGATTGTTTTATGTTGGTTTTGCTGAGTCACAAACTTTGTGGCAGCCAATAATTACTGTCATAGCTATCATCACAATGATCTTTGGGTCAGTGATTGCGATAGTTCAAAGAGACGTAAAAAGAATGTTGGCATACTCATCAATTGCTCATGCCGGCTTTTTATTGGCGGGTGTCGTTGCTCTAAACAAGGAAGGGTTGGCTTCCTCACTCTTTTACTTGTTTGCTTACGGATTCACCACTATTGCTGCTTTTGGCATTATTTCTTTAGTTCGAGACTCAACTGGTGAGGTAAGTGATTTAAATCGTTGGGTAGGTCTAGGTAAGAAGTCGCCATTGGTAGCTTTAGTATTTTCATTTTTACTCCTAAGTTTTGCTGGTATTCCATTAACCTCTGGCTTTATTGGTAAATTTTCAATCTTTTCAGCTGCTTATCAATCAGGAAATCTTGCATTAGTGATTGCTGGTGTACTTACTAGCGCAATTGCAGCCTTCTTTTATATTAGGGTAATTATTATGATGTTTTTTACGGACCCAGAAAATGATTCTGTTTCTGTAATAATACCTACTGTAAAGAGTAGAATTTCAATCGCACTAGCAACATTTATAACGCTAATTCTTGGTGTGTTTCCCTCTATCGTATTAAATGTTGCTACTGATTTTGCAAATTTCCTTAAATAATGAACCCGATAGGTATTCCTAATTTAGCTAAAGATCTTGAGGTTAGTTTATTATCCGATATGAATCGGGTAGAAGAACTTCTTAGATCCCATATCGAAGGTGAGTATCCACTAGTAATTGAAACCTCTCGACATCTAGTAGAAGCAGGGGGTAAACGATTAAGGCCTCTGCTTACTCTATTAGCAGCACAATTTGGTAATTCATCAAATTACGACATTATTAAGGCAGCCGTATGTTGTGAGTTAACACATCTTGCGACTTTGTATCACGATGACGTTATGGATGACGCACTCTTGAGGCGAGGGGTAATGAGTGCAAATTCTAAATGGGGAAATGCCGTTGCAATTCTCACGGGAGATTATTTATTCTCAAAAGTTTCAGATATGTTGGCAGATATCGGCCCTGAGGCGGTTAAATTGCAAGCCAAAACTTTTGAACGTTTAGTGATCGGCCAAATAAAAGAAACTCAGGGCGAAACCGAGGGCTTAACACCGATTCAACATTATCTAAAGGTCGTGTCCGACAAAACAGGCTCTTTGATCGCTACTAGTGCAAGATTTGGTGCACTACTGTCTGGTGCTAAACCTGAAATTGTTGAACTGCTTACCAAGTTTGGCGAAAAAATAGGCATAGCTTTTCAAATAGCAGATGATTTACTTGATGTCACTAGTGATTCAACAGCATCTGGCAAAACACCTGGTACGGATTTAAGAGAGGGAATTCCAACACTTGTGAGTTTGTATGTTATCGATAAAAATGCACCCGAAGACCAAGAGTTAATTAGCAAACTTCAACACCCAATTTCAGAGTTAGAACTTAAAGATGTGATACTGCAATTACGTTCTCATAGTGCGCTAAATCGAGTACGAGATTATTTAGCTAATATTGCAAGGGAGGCTGAAGCTTTGCTGGAGGATTTACCTGAATGCTCAGCTAAAGATGCTTTACGAAACGTAATTTACGTATTAGTTAATCGGTCCACCTGATCTTTTGAGATCTCTCCCTAGAATAATTAGAGCAAGCCAAATAAATATAAATCCTATCAATTTAGTTAATTTTATTGGTTCATGGAAAATTATGATTCCAATTAAGAACATAATACTTGGAGTAATGTATTGAAGAAGTCCTGTAATTGTCAGAGGCAACCTAGTTGTCGCTGCGTTAAAGAGTAGCAATGGAATTACAGTGGCAACCCCAGAGGCAGCTAATGCGAGTGAGAATCCAATGTCATTACCAAAGACTGAATTATTATTTTTCATCAAGTAGGACAAATATATAAAACTTGGGACGAAGGCAACCAATGTTTCAATCGAGAGTGATTCCAAAGCTCCAGCATTAAGTTGCTTCTTCATTAAACTATATGTTCCCCAGCTAACTGCTAATCCCAGTGCAATCAGTGGTATGAATCCATAGGCAACCGTGAGTATTAATACGCCTATTGCTGCAATTACAACCGAAATTAACTGAGGCTTTCTAAGTTTCTCCCTTAGTACAAATACTCCGAAACTAACCGCGACTAATGGTGTTATGTAGTAACCCAATGCAGCTTCAACTACTCTATTTACAGACACAGACCAGATGTAAATTCCCCAATTTATTGATAACAATAAAGAAGTTAATGCAAGAAAAGCAAAAGTCTTAAGATCTCTAATTAACCTAAAAGTTTTCCTTAATTGTTTTTGGAAGGCAAGAAATATGATGCAAACTATAAGTGACCATATTGCTCGATGACTAAGAATCTCTGTGGATGTAGCTCGTTCTAGCCAGCGCCAATAGATTGGTAATAATCCCCAAATAACATAAGCACTAACTCCGTAAAAAACTCCAGTACCTTTAAGATTCAAAGAAATAACTCAAATCTTTATCTATAATTTGTAAATTGAACTGCAAAATCCCAAGTTTCTTTTTTTACTAAAGCAATTGCATTTTGTAAATCATCGCGACTTTTACTAGAAACTCTCAATTCGTCACCTTGGATTTGAGTCTTGAGTGATTTAGGACCAGAGTCTTTGAGAAATTTAGCAATTTTCTTTGCATTTTCAGTTGAAATGCCCTCTTTAAAATCGCAGTTTATCAAAAAGGTTTTACCACTTAATTTTGGATCGCCAGCGTCTAAATGTTTTAAAGAGACGCTACGTTTTACAAGTTTGTCTTTAAATACATCGAGTGCAGCTTTGGCCCTCTCCTCAGTATCCGATTCGATTATGACTTTAGTACCATTTTTTTCAATTTTCGTGCCGGTATTCTTGAAATCAAACCTAGTAGCGAGCTCTCTATCGCATTGATTGAATGCATTATCTAACTCCATTTGGTCAATTTTTGAGACGATATCGAAACTATTGTCTGCCATGTCTATACTTTACTAGTTATTTGGCTTAACCAAAAACAAATAGGAATGGAGCAATCTTGAGTAAAGTGAAAGTAAAGCGTCGCATTCCTAGCCCCAAAGATTTAGCTCAACTACTTCGTTTTAGAAAGTTTATCCTTAGTCCTAAGAGAAGAAGACTTTCAAAAGCATTAACAATTTATGATTTGAGAGATATTGCAAAGCGCAGGACCCCTCAAGCTCCATTTGATTACACCGATGGTGGTGCTGACACCGAATCAAGCTTAATTAGAGCGAGACTGGCATATGAGAAACTTGAATTTCAACCAAATATTTTAAGAGATGTTAAGTCTGTTGACTTATCGGTAAAAATGCTTGGTAAAAAAATGAATATGCCATTTGGAATTGCTCCAACAGGATTTACTCGTATGATGCAAACTGAGGGAGAGTATGCAGGAGCCTGTGCAGCAGCTGATGCTGGAATTCCATACACACTTTCGACTATGGGAACAAGGTCAATAGAAGATGTAGCAAGTGCTGCTCCGTCTGGAAGAAATTGGTTTCAACTTTATATGTGGAAAGATCGTGATCGAAGTATGGCGTTAGTTGATCGTGCTAAAAAGGCAGGATTTGATACTTTGGTTCTTACTGTTGATGTTCCAGTAGCTGGAGCTAGATTAAGAGATGTAAGAAATGGAATGACAATTCCACCATCATTGACAATAAAAACAATATTAAATGCCATTCCAAGACCTGCATGGTGGATTAATTTCTTAACAACAGATCCATTAAAATTTGCTTCACTTGACTCTTGGAATGGAACTGTTGCCGAACTGCTTGATTCAATGTTTGATCCCACTGTTAATTATGAAGATTTAAGATGGATTAGAAGTCAATGGCAAGGAAATCTAGTAGTAAAAGGTATTCAAAATGTGGGTGACGCTGTCAAGTCCATAGATGCCGGCGCAGATGCATTAATTCTTTCAAATCACGGTGGTAGACAGCTAGATCGTGCACCAGTTCCATTACATCTTTTACCTGAGGTTATTAAACAAATAGGAAATAGTGCAGAAGTTCATGTAGATACAGGAATCATGCATGGGCAAGATGTTGTAGCAGCACTTGCTTCGGGCGCAAAATTTACTTGGATAGGACGCGCTTATCTTTATGGTTTGATGGCGGGCGGCAAATCTGGAGTCGATAAGAGTATAGAGATACTTCGTACTCAAATAATTAGAACTATGAAATTATTGGGAGTTAGTAGTGTGGGTGAATTAAATCCTGATCATGTCAGATTTATTCCAAGATACGCTGATAAGTAATTGACCTTTTGGTATAAAAACGAAAAAGGCTTTAGACTTTGCTTGACTTTAAATCCCGGCGGGTTGCCCGAGCGGCCAATGGGAGGGGACTGTAAATCCCCCGGCTCTGCCTTCGAAGGTTCAAATCCTTCACCCGCCACTGCTAAATAGTTAAGGTAGCTAATGTATCCAGTTTCGCAGTGCTCTCAAGAGAAGATTCAACAAGCTGCACAAAAGTTACTTAACGGAGCCATCGTAGCTTTTCCGACCGAAACCGTTTATGGGCTAGGTGTTGATGCTGAAAATAGCGAAGCAGTAAAAAAAATGTATGAAATTAAGGGAAGACCTGTTAATCATCCAGTTATAGTTCACATTGCCGAAATCGACCAAGCAGAGTATTGGGCAAGTGAAATTCCAAAATATGCAATTTTACTTATGCGAAAATTTTGGCCAGGTCCGATGACTTTGATATTACCTCGCAGTAAATTTGCTAAGGACTTTATAACGGGAAATCAAGATTTCGTTGGACTAAGAATTCCATCAAATCTTATTGCACTTACTCTCCTTAAAGAATTTGTAAAACTTGGTGGTCACGGTATTGCTGCTCCGAGTGCAAATCGTTTTGGCTTTGTTTCTCCAACATCTGCTAAACATGTATCTGACGATATTGGCCTGTTATTGACTGAAAAGGATTTGATTCTCGACGGTGGTGAATGTGAAATTGGACTAGAGTCAACGATTATTGATTGCACTAGAGACCTACCTAGAATTCTAAGATTAGGTGTAATTACAGAGTCGATGATCAAAGAAGTAACTGAAATTGATTTAGATGATAATTTAAATGAAATTAGAGTTTCGGGCTCATTGTCAAAACATTATTCACCGCGTGCGCAAGTGATAGTTGAAGGAAGGGTGGAATCTGGAGATGGATTTATAGCAATGAGCAGCGTAAGCACTCCATCTGGAGCTATTCGATTAGCAGCTCCAGAATCGATATCAGAGTTTGCAAAGATTTTATATAGTTCACTCAGATCTGGAGATAGTAAGAATTTATCAAGAATATTTGTCACTTTACCTGAAGGTGATGGAGTTGCTGCAGCAATTCGAGACAGATTAATTCGGGCAAGTACAGCAAGTCAAAACTCTCAATCTTAATCCGTCAAAACTACTTTAAAATGAATTATTTTTAATCAACCTTACTTGAACTATAAACCTCTAGTCTTCGTATGTGGGAATACTCAAGAGTTTAAGCTGTTTAACTAGTTGAAGATATTGCTCGCTGAATAATTTATCTGTAATCTCATTCTTCCAACGGCCATAGCTTGCTGCATCTGTCGTCATTTTAGAATCAAAAAAACTTCTTACATTTGGCGAATCTGATAATTCTAGAAATTCTAATATTGAATTATATGTTTTTTCGCGGTTATTAATAACTAAATCCTCTAATTTTATTGTCAGCTGCTGGTTAGCAGGAACACAATTCATAGCCTTTTGGCTTGCAGATGATCTTTTTTGTATCCATTCTATTCCTTCAAGTGCGTTATTTGGCCCCCAATTCTTAGTAAGTAAAGAGGCTATAACATCTCTTGGATCTCTAATCATATTAATGAATTTTGAATTCGGTAGTATTCTTAAAATTC
>OGVZ01000141.1_pt1 | contig 11463 bp, 8 predicted proteins | sample 1575881 | NCBI WGS metagenome assembly OGVZ01 (sample SAMN07581520, study PRJEB24739) | freshwater metagenome | place: Singapore | collected 2015-01
GTTTCCCAGTCACGATATTTCACGTTTTTTTCGCCTATCTCACCGATCAGAAGTGAGTCAATACGTAAACTCATAGAGCGGTACCATACTCCTTTGCTACAGTGTCAAGTAACGTCTGAGTGCTTTCGTTAATAAACGCAGGTTGTGAAGCTCTATAGTTTCTTACAGCTTCTTCCTGATTGGGATCAACAGACGCTGTGTCGTTACCTGACACGCCGCTTGAAGGTGTGCTACCGTCACCACCGCCGGTTACAACACCTGTCTCAGATTCAGGCTGACGAAACACCGCATTTAGAAGAGTTATTTCCTGATTTAAAGAAGGCATCTCTGTTAGCTGAATGCTAGCTTCAGCACGAATAGGGGCACCGTCAGTATTTCGATATTTTACAGTGTACGAAAATTTTGTTACAGCAACATCAAAAGTTAACGAAGTTAAACCATAAATGAAGCTGCACCGCCAACCGTACTTGGACATGGTTTCAATATTGTCCAACATGTCTTCAATTGGGCGTGTACCCCCAGAAGCTTTATCAGCTATTAAAGCGTTAAACGTCACCGTTCGAAGCTGCTGGTTTTCATATGCAAGAATAGGTTTACGGTATGGGCGCTCTATCTGTGAAAACTTACCTTCGTAGGAAGCATACTCTAAATTTTGAGGACCGAACGGAAACACAACTTCTAAAGCTACTTGTCTATTAGGATTAAACGGATAAAACCCAACACCTTTTAAAATAGCACGTTTAGGAGCAGCAGTTCTGAACCCGTTGTCTAAGATATATGGTTGAAGCGAAAAAAATTCGCTGCGTAGCGTAGTTGCAACTTTAGCCACAGTTATCTCCTATGGTTGTTCAGCAGGTGAACCCTGCGCTGTGCCCCTACCTGGGGTGCCGATACTAATTGAAAGGCTCGGGTTGTTACCGCCACGTTCACCAACAAACTCTCCGTTTAGATAAATGCTAACAGGGTTATCAGTGTTTTGTTTAATAGCATTCAAAACCGCCAGCATCGCTGGGTCAGCTTTACTCGTCTCAACAAGAAACTTACTCAAAACGTCCTGTGCGCCCTGAGAACCCAAAGCATTAACAAGTGACTGTTGAATAGATTCAGCTGAAGACAAATCTTTTCCAGCAACCCCCGGTATTTTTTCAATATAATCACGGAACCCTTGGAAAACAGGACCTGAAACGTCCAAACCAGCTTGAGCCAAACTAGAAAAATCACCACTAAGTATACCCTTAGTTAACAAATCACGTTGTTTACTAACACTATTTATCAACTTAGAAACCCTATTAACATCATAATTTCCAGTACCGCCAGCAGTATACGAAGAAATAAGACTTTCAGCTGAAATACCATACTCTTTAGCAATATCGGTCAAAACTTGAGTTTCTCGGCCAGCAATATCAAACTGACTCACAACATCGACACCGCCGAATACACCTCTACCTTGCTGCTGACGCACCTCAAACAAACCGCTCAACCCGGCTATATCAACATTACCGCCAAGCGCCACTTCCATCTGAGCAAAATTGTTGATAAAGTCAGATATCATAGAAGTGTCAAACTTACCAGATTGCACAGCACCAGCCAAAGCGTTAAGAGAAGCGTTAGCTGACGCTAAAAGCTCAGCCTGACCAGCGGGTGATGTAGCAAAATCAGGTAAAAAGCCCTGTGTTCTATCAATTTTAGGTAGCGTAGCTAACTGAAAAATAGCCTTTAACATGTCTTGATTAACTACTTTAGTTAGTTCAATACCAAGATTTTTAGCGGTGTTAACAACTTGGTCAGCTGAAAGATCAAACGTTTCGCTAATAGTTTTTATTGAATCATCAAAATTATTTAAAGCAACAGTTGCCTTGTCTAACTCTTCGTTTGCCCCCGTAGCATACTTAGCGAGGTTTTCATAAACAGTTTTTTTATCACTAATGTCCACCCCTTGTGCCTTTAAAATCTGAAGAACACGCTCAAACTCAGGAGTGTTCATACCAGCTTTCTGCGCAGCAACAAAATCGTACGCAAGCGGCGACACCGTCTTCTTAAACCCAAACTTTTTAAAATCAAACGTTCTTTTCGTATAAGGCTTAAGTGCATCTTGCAAAGCCTGACCAGACAACGGCGCATTACCAGCAACCATAGCGTTCTGAATCATAGTCGCCTCAGCCAACCGAACCGACCTAAGATCACGTAACTCATTAATCTTATCAGAACTGATTTCTGTTTCATTCATTTTTTTCAAAGCTTCATCAATAGACTTTTTAGTGTCCTTACGGTTCTGTCGTCTACCAAGCGCAGCTGCACCCATATACAAACCACCGCCAATAAGAGCACCAATAGGGGCACCAATACCAGCAAACCCAGCACCAATCGCACCACCGGCCAACGCTGCCCCCAACGCACCACCACCGCTAGTTTCGCCAGTTGAATAAGCGTTAGCACCACTCATAATCAACTCTAACGCAGCCAGCGGAGCAAAAGCTTTACCAGCACCCTTCAGGCTGGCCTTACTAAGCATCCCCGCAAACCTACCACCCTTACCAGCAGCACTCGCTCCTGCAGCCGCTCCACCTATAGCCTCATCCCAGAAAGCCGAATAAGCAGCCGCCCCAGACTTAGCGCCGCCACCTCCACGACCAAAAGCTCTTGACAAACCACCAGTAAGCCCAGCAATAATACCGCCCTTTTTACCACCAGACGCTGCAGTCATAGCAGCACCAATAGCCATACCCGGACCCTTCTTCAACAAAGCAGACCCGCCCAACACCAAAATAAGAGTATTAATAGGATCTAAAAGTTTGTCAGCAATATACGTGACACCAGTAACAAACGCCTCCGCAATAGGAGCCAACATATCAATAATCCTAGCAAGACCCTCAACAGCCTCAGGCATGCGCTCAAAAATAGGTCCAAACTTAGAAAACAAATTACCAAGAGCCGGAATCGCCCGCTCAGCGATCTTATTCAAAGTCTCAGTGATAACAGGTAACTTAGCAAAAAACCCAGTCTGACCAGAAGCCAAAAACGTGGCCACAGCTTTCAGCACGTTACCAACAGCGGTACCAAAATCTATAAGCGCAGCAGAGTTATCCTCAACAAGATCAGAAAAAGACTGAAAAGATCCTGTACCAACCGCAGCATCCTTGATCGCTCTGAACATGTCCATAATCACATTAGAAGCAGGTTCCAACGCAACAAACCACTGCTTAACACGATAATAGAAATCCTGAATGGACCTGACCATGTTCATGAACTTGTCAGTAAGCGAATCAGTTGTAGTCAAATGACTCACAATGTTAGTTCTGATAAAATCAGAAATATTATCAACAACCCGCACAATACCAGAAGTCAAACGATCCGCACCAAACCGCTGAATAATCGCAGTTAAACTCAGCACATCCTCATGCAAAATCTTAGAAATCTCCAAAAATGCCTTACGGACCGGCCCCAACATAGGCTCACCCATATCGGCAAACAAACTTTTAATGCTCTCAAACTGGGTTTTGAACGTACCAAACAACGTCCCACCCATAACATCACCCAAATCAGCAAACGACTTCTCAATAGCACTACCAGAAGAAATAGCTGCAATCAACCCAGACATCGTGGACACACCAGCAAGTGACCCCTGCTTGAACCCAGCAGCCCCCTGAACAGCCTCAGAAGCCTTAGCGACATCCTTACCAGCTAATGCTGTAGCAATAGACTGAACTGTTTTAGCGTCACCGCCAGTCAAATTGTAAAGCTGTGATGCGAGCACATTCGCTTGCGATCCACGGATACCGGCTTTAGCGAATGAGCTAACAACACCAGAAGCAGCTTCACCGCCTAGAAGACCCGTTGTTTGAGATCCAAGCGAACGAGCAAGAGAAGCGGCAGAACGTTTACCTGCCACCCCTCCACCAAAATAAGGTGCAAGTTGCGCTTCTTTAAACTCTCGCATAGCCGCTGCAGCGACAGCAAGACCAGTTGCAACAGCCGCCGCAGCATAAGACACGCCCTGCAACGCTAGCTCATAGCCACGAAACACAAGTCTACTAGAAGCCATCACCGCTTTCACACCGAGCAGTGCCGCAGTGAACAAACCAAGCTGACCAACAATACCAATAACAGCGAACTTAGCTAACGTTTGAAGAAATTTCATCATCGCTGACATAGCACCCTCGACAGCCCTCTTAAATTTCTTCATGTTTTTGTCTACACGGTCCGTGGTACGTTCCATACCAGAACCCATACCCTTGAAGCTGTCGTCCATAGCTTTCAAACGTGCTTCAACAGCCGCCAAGTCCTTATTGACATCGGCGTTGACCTCAACCTTAATAATTACGCGTTCTTCAACAGCCATGTCACCTCAAAACAAAAAAGAACCGGGGACTTCTATAGATTATTCTACAGAAATCCCCGGTTCTCAATAGCCACCATGCACACCACGGCGCTTCCGATCACGTTCAGCATGATCAGCAGCCAATGCCTTGGCAGCCGCAAGGCGAATCAACCACTCATCCTGATCACAGTTCAAAATAGCGATAGGATCAACATGAAACACCTCGGCAAGCCTGGCAGCAGACCTCACACGCAAATCAGTGGCTAGCTCATCAACTAGCCCTTCGTAGGGTCCGACGCATCAATATCGTCCCCATAGCCAGCATAATCAAGAATCTTCAAAGCAGTAGACTCAAGATGGGGATCAATACCCCAAAAGGCTCTGATAGCATCAGGGATAGGACGATCCGTGTTTGTCATCTCCATCATCGCAGGAGAAGCAAACGTAACAATGTTACCATCATCATCCTCAACAAGCTCATCGTTGATATAAATACCAGTAACACAATTACCAACAACATAACAAGAAAACTTGATAGAATCAAGCTCATCAGTCTTCCTGTTAGACGCATTACGACGCCACGTCTTCAACTGCTCATTAGTGATATTAGGCGAAAACCTAACAGTCACCCCACGACGCTCAGGAACCGCTATCTCAATCTCAGGGCGAGTAACAGAACGAGACACCTCATCCTTCAACTGTTGAAGCACCGTAAGCTTACGAGCAGGCTTATCAAAAGAAATAGTATCAGGTTTATCAGTTGTAGTCATAACCCTATACTACGAAAATAAACCCATACTGTCAAGTACTATCAGCCAGGAGCAACCGTACTCACCGAAAAAGTCAAAGAATACGTGGCAGGAGCGCCAGACGAAGCATCACCATCCGGTTCAGTGATACCCACCAAAAGAGCACTAGGATACACCCGCTCCGAGCCAGGTTCCTTAAGCTCACAATTCAACGTGAACACCGAAATATCGTAGTATGTCATACCAACAAGCTGTCGAAGCTTAGAAAGCTTCTCATGATCCCCGCCACCATCAGCATCTGGGTCATAGAACTTGCTGACAGTAATATCACCAATCTCTGCAGGAGCACAAAGCACCTCAGGGAACGTGCTGTTACCATCATACACCTTCTCAACCGAAGCTGAAATTTCACCACCACTAACTGTCGCAAAATACTTAGGGAAAAACGGCCCAGGCACATGCCCAGGACGGTTAGTCACCGGAGTGATCTCAGCAACAATCTGACGTTGCGTCGCCTTAGCCATTTAAAACCACCTTAGATAATCGGAGCCGACAAATTACTCTTAGTTACAACAATCTCAATAAGATCAGCGACACCCGACACACGCACACCAACCTGAGCCTTCACAAGCCCTGTAGCAAGCTGACTAGCCGGATTAATTGAACTATCGACAACCACACTGTAGCCAGGATCAACAAGAGCGCCAGTATCATCAAACGCCTCATACAACCCGCCAGCAATCCGAATAGGCTCAAGAAAAGCCTTAATCGAACCACGAATACGTCCAAACAAACCACCACGACCATCAATGGTTTCAAACACGTAACGTTCCATACGTTCCTCAATACCAACCGTAATATAGTTCAAAGTGTCACGCATCGTAATATAACGCCAGTTAGCTTCATCATTAGAAACCGACCTGGCTCCATACACACGAATAGACGAACCAATTGTACGGATAGCATTAACACGAGCATTATCAAGCGCATCGCCAGTGGCAGGTGTTACGTCACTCTCAAGACCACGGATCGCACGAGCAGCAGAAATCTGACCAGCGCCAGCACGCCACGGACCACCAGCTTCCTGCACTGCACGACTGCGTGCCGCAGCAGCATAAGCATCAGGAGCTATAGTGATCGTGGAACCGGTAGAACCAGCCGAACCATACACAAAGGCTGTAACCGAAGGAGTATCAACCTTTATGAAAGGCCAATAGAACGCCATGTAGCTAGCCTTAGCATCACCATAGTAAGCAGCAGCGCCAGACTTTGCTGTTGCAGCATTAGCGTTTGCCGCAAAACTACAGATAGCGATTCTGTTGAAAGCTGCCGCATGATCACGCAACGCTTCCCACACAACAGAACCAGTGAAACCGGGTGCAGCAATACTACCGGTACCAAGATTAGCGCTTATAACAGTTGTATCAGTAGCCAACGCCGCAGCGATAGTAGCATTATCAACAGCATCGCCATCTAGACCGCCGCTAAGAGAAACAGGGTTAGCATTAACAGCAGGGGTTAAGTCATCAACAACAGCTGCCTCGATTAGATGACTGACACCAGACGAATTCACAACATTAACTGCATCAGCAACGTCGACAAGATCACGAGTGGTAAGAATAAGAACATCGTTCAGAAAAACTTTAACCTTGAATCCAGCATTGTCAGGCGCAACAATCTGCACCTTCAATCCACCAGCAGCACCGTTAGCCCAAGCTCCAACATTAGCTGCAGTAAATGCTATAGCTGGATCAGAAGCACTGTCCTCAAGCTCAACAGAAGCTTTAGCAGGCTCCTGAGTACCGCCAGTTTTCACAACTCGCTGCACATAGCAGCGCGTACCACCCTCATCAAAATATGTTTTCACATGAGCATACAAATTATTAGAAGCATAATTACCAAAATAAGTGCTGTAATCGCTGAACGACCGCAGCAGCATAGGAGCATCGACAGGGCCACGCTCTGCTCTACCAACAACAAAAAACTGACCGGCAACTATATCACCAGCGCCAACAGGACCGGTGCGAACAGCGGTTGAAACTCTAACTCCAGGCATATTAAGTCTCCACTTTCTATTTAGCTACCAACATCAGCTGGTTAAACACAGAGGTAACTAATAGCAACAAAGCTACATCAACCTTTATAATACCATCAAAACAATATAAACCACTGAAACTTTACTCCAAACGTTCAATCCGATTCATCATCAGGTAAAGATAAATCAACATCATCAGCTGTAAAAGGCATATCAAGAGAAGAAGCCAAATCATACACAACCGCAGGATCAACACCCAAACTGCGAAGATACTGATTATCATCCAAATTGCTATCAGAAGAACGACGTTTCACAGAACCTCAAACCCCTTACTAACCTTAGCCCAATCAGTTGCCGCATAACCATCACGCATCCGCTGAACCTCCCAAACAATTGCCTGCAACGCCGCAGGCGACAACCCATAACGAGCAGCCACCTCACGTGAAGCATCAGCAAACTCTGGATACAAACCAACATTATTAGGAACATTACTTAACTTGCTAGAAGGACTACTTTGAAACAAATCCTGAACCTGCCCACCTGACGCCTCATACTCATCCAACGTCAACAACCCACGTTTAGTGTTAAATTTGAATTTAGGATCAATCATAGCACGATACATCCACGTGTCAATCGTGACCCGATCACCATCTGGATTAACAATATTAGAATAAAACGATCTCATTTTAGGACCGCTCATAGTACGGTCAATATCACCAGATCGCACAGCATCAAAAGCACGGACAACATTAACAAGCCCAGTTTTGTTACCAAGCGTTTTCAACATTGGATGTGACGCAATCAAAAAAGGAAGCTCATCATCACGCACATCAGAAGGACGCAACACACCAGCCGTACCAGTAAACCTCTCCTTAAACCGCAAATAAGCATTCAAAGCATCCGGCTTTAAAATATCCTCAATATCATCAGGAAGCGTAAACTCTTCATCAGCAGCAAAAACGGTAAGCAACTTATTGGCATCACGAACATTCTTACCGAATTCACGGGCAGGCGATAAAGCCGCTACAACAGCAGCAGCCTCTTCAAAAGAAATATTAGTACCATACTTAGCGTTAAAATCTTCACTCATCTTACGGGTTCTATCGCTTATCTGACGATACCACTCAGAGGCTTTAGCAAAAAGTTCTGGCGACGCCTCGCTCAAAGCCCGCTCAAGCTCGTCACGTAAAGACTTGCGATCAAGTCCCCATTTTTTAAACTTTTTCACAATGGCTTCAGCGTGCACATCATCAATAGAATCGCTATCAATACCATCACCAGTATTAAGTAAATCACCAGTGAACCGTGCACGCTCAACAACAGGCGCAGGGGTATTAGTTATACCACTAATATTCACGTCACCATATATGCGAAGTTCCTCAAGAAACCCTTTACCAACATCAAAATTGGTGACCATAGCGCCAGTATCAAGATCATTCTTCTTTACAGAAACAACACCTATATCTTCAACATTATACGACGCCATCTTATCAAGATCAAGATTGAAGAAAATAGGATTACGTGGCCCGCCAGCGGACTCACGCATGACCAAATACTCATTGATAGCCTGCTTGACATCACCCGTATCGGCCAAGTATTCTAGCCGCTTAAGGTTATCTTGGGCTAGTTCAATATTACTGTCTTCAATATTCTTGCGTAAAAATGCTAGAACAGCGCCACGATCATTAGCTTTATTTGCTTTTGCGATGTTTACGACAAGTCGCATATCTGCAGCAATTCCTTCGGCTATAGCTCTATCAGTTGTCAGCGACACCACTCGATCTTTTTTATCGCCTCCAAGACCACCGACACCACCTGCACGCAATGTACCATCTGTCATAATTTTAGATGCGGCAGGACTAGCATGATAAAGTTCATCAGGAACGATTGGATCATCTAAAGAAATAGGCACACCACGAATAGTTTGCTTATAAGTATCGTTATAGTCTCTAAGCTCATAAGGCTGCTTCCCAATAGCATCAGGATCAAACGGAACAGAGATAGCTAAAGGAACCTTATCTTTATCAACCTTAGAAGATATAAGTGAAAGCGGGCGTTCTGCAGGTACATCTGACACTTCTGGAACATCTGGCTCAGACGTAGAGCGGGCACCAGCTAAAGTTTCTTTCAACATTTGAAGTGTTGCAACTTTTTCAGGCCACTCAGCTAAAGACTTGTCAAACTTCTGTTTCTGAGCACGCTGAAACTCTACACCTTTAGCAACATCAATAACATCTAAAGAAGCATCCTTTTCTTCAAGAAAATCTACAAGCTTCCACAAAATGTCGCCAGCCATCTCAGCATCAGCATCAGCTGAATGCCACTTGAAATCTTCCATCCCAAAAAACTCTTGCAGCTTCTTCAAAGCAGCAGCATCAGGAGCGCCGTCCACACCAAACCGTTTAGACGCCCTAGCTAGCTGCATAGTATCAATATACGGAGTGAACGAAATGTCCATAGGAAGATCGTCAGGAAGCCGCTCATAAAGATCGCTGTTACGTCTAAACTCTGTAGCCATACGCTCTATATCAAAAGGAGCGTTATGAGCAAGAAACACAACATTATCACGATCTGGAGTGTCAAACGCCAGTCTATAAAAATCAACAAGTGCTGTCGAAGCACTAAGCTGCTCACTCAAAAAATCTTCAGACAACGGAACTCCGTCAGGAGTTAAAAGATTTGTTCGTGACCAATCACTCAAACTATCATAAGGAATATTGATATAAGTGTTATAACGATCAACAATTTCGCCGTTCTCATAAACAACTGCACCAAGCTGAACAATTCTATCCATGCCAGAATTCTCGTTCATATGCCCAGTAGTTTCCGTGTCAAAAGCAACAATACGCTTAGACTTCAAAAAATCTCTGAAATCGCCCCACGACTCAATCTTAGATAAATCATCGTACAGAGGCTGACCAGCGAAAAAAACATCAGCACTCCACGGATACGAAACACGATCTATAAGAGAATCATCAGCCTTAAAGAAAGACGGATACTCCTGCTTAAGTTCAGCCAACTTAGAAGCACTAATCGGAAACTCAGGAGCATCAATATTCACAAGAGGAGCCGCAGCAGGCGGACCCTCCAAACTTCCAAGACTTGTCTGCAACGTACCAAACTGCTCAGCTAACGTAAGATTCTGAGCACGCCACGACTGTCTATAAGCTATAGGCTTATTCGATGAATCAACAAGACGCAACCCATTCAGCTGCGTAATATTGTTGCCATCTAACCCACCACGAAAATCATTACCAAACTCATCTAAAAACTTAGATCCAACCGGACGTTCCCAAATCGTACCTTCCTGAACAATACCATCATTATCAGCATCGACAGCATCATTCTTATACGGCTCAGGCCGTAAACCACCCCAACGTGCAGCAGCCACACAAACCCCTAAGAACTAGGCACAACCCTATTGCTACTAGCAGAATAGGCACCAACACCAGCAGCATTAATGGCAGCCACACGAAAAATATAGTCTACACCATTAACCAAACCAGCCACAACAGCACCAGCCACCGAACTACCAGTATCAGCTATAGCAGTAGTCCACGTCACACCATTATCAGAAGACTTCTGAACATTATAACCAGTGATATCATACACACCACCAAACCACGACGACTCAAACCACGACAACCCAACAAACTCGTCACCAGCAGCCGCCAACAAACGAGTAGGCGCATTAGCAGTCAAAGACATCTTATCAATCATCGCCTCAGCAGACAACATCACCCCAGACGCAGGAGTATCAACAACCTCCTCCAAAGACAAATCATAAGCTATATAAGCACCAGCCAAAAGCCTATCGCCCTTAATCAACGTCAAATCAGAAAACTCTTCACGTAACGTACCCTCATCAATTTTAGGGTAACAAGGAACACTTGAATCATACGTGGACAAAGAAGGGCCATCAAGCAACGCTTCACGCACTACCGTTGTCAAGTTATCTCGTTGTTCTGTCACACGGTCAGCGCCAGTGTCACGAGTCCAAATGTATGTTCGCATTTCGTAAGTGACTCTGAAACTGGGGTCAGCATCATATTCATAGTCTGAGCGTGTTATAGAGCGAGTGTTTATCACCATTGTGATTATGGTGGGCCACACGTCTAAAGCGAAAGGTTCATAGCTTAAGTATTTAACTGGTTCTGGTAGTTGAGATTTGCTTAAGTTCCAGTGATTGCGATACGACAGCAGTCGTGGAGGAAGGTCGCACGCCAGATAGTTAGACACATATGATTTGGCTAGTCTTGGTCCTGACAGCATTATATTGCGAATCCTTTGAGTGCGTCTGCGTAAACAACACCGATTGAGCCGTGCACAATGTGTGTTGCTTGTTATCGTGACTGGGAAAC
>OGVZ01000142.1_pt1 | contig 11461 bp, 14 predicted proteins | sample 1575881 | NCBI WGS metagenome assembly OGVZ01 (sample SAMN07581520, study PRJEB24739) | freshwater metagenome | place: Singapore | collected 2015-01
ATGGAGGCGCGCATTTTTACATCTGTAATTTATTTGTATGTGATAGGAGTAAGGTAAGTTGGTTTGAGTTGATTTGTGGGTTATTTGTACTTCGCCGCTTCGCTCCCCTGATGGAGGCGCGCATTTTTACATCTGTAATTTATTTGTATGTGATAGGAGTAAGGTAAGTTGGTTTGAGTGTATATTTGTATGATATTATTTTTTAGGTTCTTTGATTTCTTTATACACAATTTACCGCTTCGCGCTCCCTTCGGTCGCGCTTGCGCACTACTCCATAGTGTCGTGTTTAAGACGCTCCCTTCGGTCGCTCCAACCCATATCCTGATAACCACAACACATGATTTTTACGCTCCCTACGGTCGCTAGTTACACCTGCTAACCACACTCAAGCACTCCTTTTTTCTTCTTACTCCGATTCTCTACACCATTTCATTTAATTCATACCGCTACGCTTCAATCACTTGTACTAGGGGGGAGGAGTGACAGACTTTACAATTTTTTGCAGTAAATTTTTTCCATTTTTTGAGGGTGTTATCACGCGCTCCCTACGGTCGCGCTAACGATCACCCTCCAAGAGATATTACTCAACCTTTGTGTTCTAATTACTAGACCATAATGTTTTTCGCACAAGCTACTCCACTAGCGTTACGTAGCTTCTTCCTCCTCGCGCATTGCCGGCTGCTCGACCGCAGCCACCAATTTTGCCAACACACGAGCACAGCCAACACACACTCAAGGCGGGCTCGTTCCTCGACACCGCCTCTCGTTTTTCCAACCCTACAAAGCCAGCGCACGCATTATCGGCGGGCTCGTTCCTCGACACCGCCTCAATGCTTGCCAACCCATTTTCCTCCAACCCACTTTCTTCCTGGTGGTACATCTGCTCCGAAGACTCCGCAGCTGTTTTTAGGCGCGAACCCTGAAGGGAACCTAAGTAACATAAGCAACATTATGTAGACCAAAGGTAAATACAGCCAATCGGTTTAAGCCTAGCCCGTAGCAAGCTGCCAACCCACCCGAATTTGGCCTTGTATTTAACATAATGGTGCTTATATTAAATAGGTTCGCGCTCTAGCCGCCAATACCAGCCCCAAAATTTTCGCCTAGCCCGTAGCAAGCTGCCATTTCGCAAATTATTGGTCCTGGCATTGTCGGCAACCACCAGGAAGAAATCACCCAACCCGACAATCGCACTTTCCAACCCTTCTGTCTTGCGGGCTCGTTCCTCGACACCGCAAGAACTTTTCCTCGCTGCTTACCGATACCAAAAAACAGCCGAACGCAAGCCTAAACACAGTCTTGCGGGCTCGTTCCTCGACACCGCAAGAACTTCATCCCGTACACTATCCGAATCCCCCCTCGTTTGCGCTCAATACTCAAATAGGCTTTCGCCATTTGTTACTTTCACGCAACTCGGGGGAATTTTGAACGATTTTTATTGTTTTTTTAATTGTTTTTTAATTTTTTTGAAATACCCTCTTTCACTTTTTTACCTGGTGTACCACATGGTAAAAAACCCATGCTTTTTTGACCAATTTTGGCATTTTCAAACTTCGTATTTTCTGCACAGTATTTTTACGCAGTTTTTTGGGTTAATCATGGGTTGATTTTACCCCTTTTTTTAGCGTTTATTTTATGCGTAATGGCATAATTTTTTAAATTCATTAAAAGATATTCGGCGATATAACGGTGTTGTTTAAAAACAGTTATTTTGTTTTTTCGTTTTTTCTTATTTATTTCGCTCAATTATTAATTAAATTTTTTTACAATGGCAAAGGTTAAATTCGGTTTTGGTGTCTCAGATGTGAGAAACAAAATCAATGGTTCAGTATTCGCACGTAATAGAGGTGGTGCATACGTAAGAACAAAAGTTACACCTCTTAACCCTCAGTCAGTTCGTCAAGTTGCAGCTCGTAACTTACTTACTTCTTTGGCTCAAAATTTCCGTTCTTTAACTCAAGAGCAAATTACAGCTTGGAATGAGGCAGTTACCCAATGGCAGACAACTGACATTTTCGGGGATTTAGTTAGTCCTACGGGGTTAGCTCTATACGTTCGTTTGAATGCGAATATCTCAAATGGTGGTGGTGCTATTATTTCTACTCCACCAGCTCCACAAGGCGCAGATGCTTTAACTGATTTATCTTTAACTGCAACTGTTACTGGCGATGTATTCGACATTACATTTGCTCCTGCTGCTGTTCCAGCTGACCACGCAATGTATATCGAAAGTACCTCAATGCTTTCTCCAGGTATTAACAATGCTAATAGCAAATTCAGATATATATCTGTTCAAGCTGCGGCTACTGCTTCTCCTTACGATGCATTCGCTGAACAAACAGCAAAATTCGGAGCATTGGTTGCAGGTCAAAAAGCATACGTTCGTTGTAAATTCATTAACATTATTACGGGAGAAGTGTCATTGGCACTTAAAGCTTCTGCAATTGTAGGTGCATAAGAAATTTTTTTGTACTTTTACCGTACGGTTGTCAAGATACGGAGCAATGCTGAGGAGCAACTCCCGAACATAGCAAGTCGTTGGTAGGTGCAGGGGTTTCCCCAATCTTTCTTAAACTTAAAAGGGCAGTATAATCAACTGCCCTTTATTTTTTCTCAATTTTTTAATCAATAAATTTTATATTATGCCACAAATTAAATTTTCAGGACTAGTAACCGCAATGAAAGGTAAAGCAGGCGGTTCAATTTTCTCCCAAAATAAGCAAGGAGCTTATTTTCGTAATAATAGATGGGGAGGCGGACGCAAGTCTCAACGATGGGACAATGCGAAAATCAGACTAGGTTATCTATCTAATCAATGGAGATTACTTTCTCCAGAACAAAGAGAAGCATGGCAAGCAGCCGGTGCTGACTATCCTTTCACAAATAAATTTAAAGAGACATACATTCCTAGCGGATATCAACTATTCATGTCGCTTAATGGAAATTTATACGCTCATAATTTACCATTACTTACAGTACCCGGTGAAAATAGACCATTTCCCGATGATTTCACTATTTCAGGTGGTACTCCTGATATTCCTTGGGTTACGGGTGGAACGGGAGCTACATTTCCTTATGCTAACGGACAATTTACCTCAAGCTGCGGAGCATCTTCATTATGTCCTGACGGCTATATCTGTGTAGGCGGGGTTTGTGTAATTCCTTTCGATTACAATTCTCCAGAATACATTTCCGTTCGCCAAAACGTTCGACAAGCTTACTACATGTTTGGCGACCCAGAGTGTACAACTGACCAGGATTGCTATGATGCAGGTTTGGGTACGGGAACGGATATTGCATGTACAGATGGCAAGTGCGTTTATGTTGGGGATGGTCTTATGTATTGGGAAAGAACTTCTTACGTACTTAATTTGTCAACAATTTTAGCTGACGGTGGGCAATGGACACAAGCACTTGATCCAGCTGACACACAAGTTAACGGTTCTTTCAGATTTACATTGGGTCCTAATTCATTGAAAAAATTAATGACTACAAATGAGGAAATTGTACTTGTATCGTCATACGCTAATGGTGGCAAGGGTAGCACAATTCGCATTCGACCACAAGACCAACAAACCACTAGAGTGTATATTACTTTTGCCATGCAGACATCAGAAACCCTTTCTGAATTTGCTACTTTTGTATGGTACCAAGACTTTCCAACAGAGCAATTCAAAGGTAATTGTGTACTTCAATTCCAAATGAATCCCGGGGACACTATTAATAATTATATGTGCTTGAATGCGTCAGGTTTCAATTATTCCGTATTCGAGTATTACGATAATATTTTAAATACTCCAATATCTGACTGGGGTCCTGCAACCGGTAATGGACATAACCCATTCGCAAATTGGCAAACAACGGGTCCTTGGATGGGGTATATTTACGGAGCTGGCACTTATGGCACACCTACAGATGTTGTTTATTCCGACATTCGTTTTTTCCCTAGTAGATATGATGAATTTAAGTACGCTTTAAGTGGTATGCTTAAAGGAGACGAGTCAATTTTGATTACTGCAAACGGTGATGTCAAGCCTCAATGTTCTTATAAAGCTTGTGATTTACAAGTGGACGGGTGTAACAACGGGCGTGCAAAATGCAACTGCGCTGCAGGTATTTGTGGACCTTGGAAAACTATACAAGACATATTCAAAAACAGTGCTCCTGGTGGTGACACGAGTATTAGCTTGACTGCTGCCGTTCCGATTTACGATGTATCAATTGATAGTAACAATGTTGCTACATTTACCGCCACTGATAATTGGTTCAATCTATTGGGTGGTTCTTTTGCTAGCAACGGAGCTACTTTTGTTCCTTTGGTTGAATGTACTATTGAAGGTATAAAGGCAAGCGGCTACCAATTTGTAGTTGGAGTTACTCGCGCTAAAGGTAACGGCAAGACTATTCGTAACACTGAATTTATACAAATGACTCTTTTACCTGCAGATATTTCTGCAACTTGGGAATTATGGGAATTTGTTAAAGCTGCAATTGCATCAGCCCCTCCTGGTTCAGAGTTTTATATTGGCTTTACATTACTAGACACACAGACAGGTCAAGTTTCAAGTAAATGGCGTCCACGCTTTAAGGCAGGCGCGGAGCTTTCATCTTCCGTAAACTAACTTTTTTAACAATACCCCGATCATAACTGGTCGGGGTTTTTTGTTTTTTTTCGTACCTTTCCAATCTAATCTTAATTTTTTTTACATGATACAATTAGCAGCAGAGTGTCCAGACTGTCTTAATAACGTTGACCTCTCACACCCAAACAGTATTCTTACTTGCGTAATTACTTTAGGTATTGCAGCAGTAATTCGTTGGATAGAACGCAGAAACATGCGCAAAAACAAATAGAAATTTAATACCTATCAAACATGCTTTATCGACTAGGCTCTCGCGGAGAAATTGTTAAACAAATTCAAGCCATTGTTGGCTGCAACCAAGATGGCATTTTTGGTCCTTTAACAGAACAACACGTACGTGTATATCAAGCACAACATAATCTAGTGGTTGATGGTATAGTGGGCGAGAAAACTCTCGCAGCTATGGGTTTGCTTAATTCTTGTTCAAGTTGTTTTCCAAACGCTACTCATTTTCTTCCTGCTTCAGAATATTTTCGTGGTCCCGTTCCTAAACATTGGATAATATGGCACCACACCGCAGGGTGGGATAACCCTTATGCAGTGATAGATATGTGGGCTAACGACCGCAGAGCTAAAGTCGGTACAGAATATGTCATTGGTGGTCAGCATCCACTTCGCCAGACTTTTAAATACGATGGTGAAATTGTGCAAGCTTTTCCCCAAGGTGGTTATGCTTGGCACACCGGTACGGGCATGAACGAGCTCCATATACAATCCATAGGAATTGAGTTGTGCAACATTGGCCCTATAAAAGACCGTAAAACTTATGTAGGTACTAGCGTAGTTGACGAGCAAATTTGCACTTTGGCACAACCATTCAGAGGTTTTTCACAGTATCAAAAGTATTCAGATAAGCAACTTCAATCTTTGAAAACTCTCACGCTTCATTTAGCGGACAAGTACAATATTGACTTACATGAAGGCTTATATCAATGGGTTAAGGAGCACGGCGCTAAAGGATTTGACATGGTTAATCAGGGGTATGCCAATAAACACAAAGGTCTTTATTCTCATACTAATTTGACATTTGGCAAGTCTGACTGTTTTCCTCAACCAGAGCTTATTGATTTACTTATGTCATTGTAGTTTTACACAGATATTAACATAGTTATCAACAATCGGTTTTAACTCATTTTCCTGCAATACCAAAAGATGTAAAAAAACCTATCGAAGTAACATTGGGACGTTGCAGCTCAATGTTATTTCTTTTTTGAGGGCGCTCCCTTTCAGGTCGTGCTTTTCGTTCCAAGTCCTCGTTCCTGTGGGCTTTCCTCTACAATCACTAGCGCGTTTAACCCACTATACATTTTTTTTAATATTATTTTTTTTCTTTTTTGTATTTTTTTTAATAGGTAGCCACAACCCAGAAAAAAACAAATAAAAAGGCAGCAAGTGTAGCATCCTTTTGTGCAAACAGCAAGGGTAATACAAGCGCCCTACGGGACGCCCTTGCCTTATTGCCCAAAAGGTGCAGTTTAAATGGCTTTCTTTTTTTTTTTTTTTTCTTTTGGGTTTGTGGCTGTTTTTCGCGCGGGCTCTCCCTCCTCCCCGGGGGTTGGTTTCGGGGTTTGTTGGTTCTTTTTTTTGTGTTTGTCGTGGTTGCTTCTTCTTTGTCTGTTTTGCCTTCGGGCGTTGTTCGTGTCCTTTCGGGTGCTCGTTCTTTTGGGTTTTGCGGTTCTCGTTCCGTTGTTCCCCCTCCCCCCGTTTGGGCGGCTGTTTCTTCGCTCGTTCCTGCCTCCGCCCCCGTTTCGTGTGGTTGCGTTGGTGGGCTTTGTGCTCTCGCGCGTTCCTCTTTTTCGTCCGCTTCCGTTTTTTCGGCTTCTTCCTTTGGTCGCGGTCGTGGTGCTTTTGCTGCTCGTTCGGTTGCGTTGGTGCGTTCCGTTCGTTCGGGCTCGCTTCCGTTGTGGGTTTCCTTTCCTGGTCGCGCCTGCCCTCCTGGGCTGCTTCCCTCCTCGCGCGCGTCCGCTTGTTTTTGTGGTTTGGGCTCGGGGTCGTGGGCTTCGCTTGCGTTCGCGGTTGGTTTGGGTGTTCCTGCTCTCGTTTTCCTGCCTTCGGGCGTTCGTCCCCCCGTTGGTTGGGGTTTGTTTCCGTTGGGCTCGGGGTGGTTTTTTCGCCCCTAGTAGTTTGTAATTTTTAAATTTATTTATATGGCTTTCGTTCAAAATTTTGTTGCTGGCGCGTTTGCTTCTCGCAAGATCGCGCAGCAGTGGTTAACAGAAATTCAACCACGTTATGAAATTGTATTAAAAATTCACCGCGTAAAAATTGATGGTGGTTTTATTTATTATGTTGTTTATTAATCTTTTAATTTTATTTATTATGGAGTTCTCTAAAGTTCAAGTTTTAAAAAGTTCGTACAAATACGAAAAAGGGCATTATCAATTTGTTAATTCTGAATCGTGGTATTTTAGCCGCGATGAATACGAGCGTTTTACGAGTCGTCAAACTGTCGCATGGTTTAGGCGGTTAGGCTCTCGCCAAGTTTTAAAATATGGTTGTTCTTCATTTGGTCGTATGTGCGTACACCTCGCGAGCTTCTCGCCTTGCGAAACTGAAAAAATAACTTATCAATTTAGAATAGTTCAATAATTATTATCGGCCCTTGGTCTAATCGTCCAGGGGCCTATTTTAAAAACATTAAAATTTTACACATGAAAAATCAAAATCAAAGTTTACCATTTATCGAGCTTCGTTCTGTACAGTCCGATTTTCCAAAAGTTAAAATTGTCAATTCCTCGCAGGCTGCCGATTTTATCAGGCAATTTTATACGGGAGATATAGATATTTTTGAGAGCTCGTTTATTTTACTACTCAACAGAAATAATTTAACAATTGGCTTCGCCAAACTTTCTCAAGGTGGTATTAATAGCACAATAATTGACCCTCGTATCGTTGCACATTACGCAGTCAAAGGCCTCGCTACTTCGGTTATTTTGTGCCATAATCACCCAAGCGGCAACATTCTACCGTCAGACTCAGACCTTCAATTAACCAAGAAAGTATTTGCAGGTTTGGAACTTTTGGACATCGTTTTACTAGACCATTTAATACTTACATCTGAAGGGTTTTACTCTATCGCTGATAATGAAGGGGTTAGGTAATTTATTTAAACTATTATATATGAAAAATCACATTGAAATTGTTATAGACATTGTTGAGGGGATGATGGAAATTGGTGGGGTACCAACTGATGAAGAATTTTATCGGGAATTCGATTTCCGACTTCGTTCAATTTTGCAAATTTCACCTAAATGCACTTGTACCATTGACGAAAATTGGGGAGAGACCAAAGCGTTTTGTTGCAATCTATGCGGTAGACCAACAGAAAGTATCGTTTAGGTTCAGATTTGTTTGGTTGTTTTATCCCCTTCGGGGGATTTTTTTTGACCAATTCTTTTTTTTTCAGATTTTTTTCTAATTTTGAAACCAAGTTTAAGATTGATTTTTATGATTTTCCTCCCATTTCCCGACATTTCTCGACCTTACGGTGCTCTTTTATTATATTCTTATTATTGGTTTATCATAGCGCCCACATCTGCAAAATTTAACACCCTCCTCCCATGCAGACGTTAGAGCTTCACCCACCCATTTTCGACCTGCATATCAACCCGACCTATGCAGTATGTATTCCTCAACGTTCTGGACGCGGTGGGACAAAAACTCTAGAGCGTGTCAAGAACGAGGAAAATTTGAAGAATAACCAACACAAGGGGCAAATGTCCAAAAAGGCAACCCGACGTATCACTAATGCGGTGAATTGGTTGGTAGCCAGTGCCAAGAACAAATGGATATTTGACAAAATAAGTCAAAAGCGTTTTACCTTTCGTGTCAATTTCATTACCTTGACACTACCAACACTTGACCATGGAGTGACAGACCACCAATTTAAGTCTGTACTACTACACAACTTTATCAATACGTGCCGGTACAAATACGACCTAAAAAATTATGTCTGGAAAGTGGAGACCCAAGCAAATGGCAACATTCATGCTCATTTCACTACCGACACATTTATACATTGGCAGGACATTCGCAACGTTTGGAATCGCATTCTCCACAAAAATGGTGTTATTGCCAAGTATAAAGCAAAGCATGAAAATTTATCATTCGAGGAGTACGCTGCCCTTTATGATCCTACGGGAGAAAAGGACATCGACCAACTCAAACGCGCATTTACTCAAGGTTGCTCCGCATCCTGGAGTGACCCAAACTCTACCGATGTTCACTCCGTTTACAAAGTCAAGGACCTTGCCTCGTATCTCGCCAAGTACATGGGCAAGTCTGACGATGACAGGCGGCCAGTAAAAGGCCGCTTATGGGGATGCAGCACAAACCTTTCAGAAACCAATAAGTTGACGATGGAGCTCGCTGCTTCTTCTGACTTCAAGGTTTTGGAGGACTTACACAATTCAGGAATTAAGTACAAACCCATAATGAGCAAACCAAACGCATTCGGTGAATGCTTCGAAATCGGTTCCCTCTTTCTATACAAACTTTCTGATTGGGGCAAGAATATCAAGGGAAAATTACTAGACCTTTTCAACGAACACCGATTCAATATTCGCTACAATATTAACATCGAGCCACCTCCTCCATTGAAAACGGCCTATGTTCCGTTTATTTGTCAAGGTTCATCCAAGCCGCAAAACTTGAATTCAAGTATTGCTTCACAACTTAAAATCTTTTAATTTTATAATCATGAGTAAACAAAGAATTAATGTAACAGAACACGGATTATCATCTGCTGATAAACAACGAGCATTAGAAATCAAACGAGAAATTAATGCCAAACTTTACGAACTCAACAAAGCTTATTTGAAATGCAACTGTAATACCTGCCGTATTACTATCATTAATCAACTAGAGGATATTGTAAATGCGGAGCTCTTTTATTGGTATGACACTTTGCAAGCTCCATTAAAATCAGGTGAAAACATTGAGCTTGATGCATTTGATGATGCTCTAGAGCACATTTCAACTTTGCACGAACTAATAGACAAATTCAATAACATACGCAAAGAACTCTTAAACTCTTAATTATGCCTACTCTAATTGCATTTATTTTTATAGTGCTTTTCATACTTATTATGTATGTAATAGTTATCAGTATCAGACATATCAATGACGAAAATTAACTTATGGACTATTCACAATATCATCCAGACTGGAAGGACATAATACGTCCAGCTATTTTAAAACGTGATGGGTACAAATGCGCTCATTGCGGAATTAAGCATAAGGCTAGAGTGTATAAAGATACAACGGGCAAGTACGTTGAATGCGATGATTTTATGGAGCAATGGGCAAAGTCCACAGGACGTAAAGTATTTACGTTGTTCCTCCAAATAGCGCACCTAGACCATAACAAACAGAACAACGAGCCTGATAATCTAAAAGCATTATGCCCGGTACATCATGCACGTTTTGATTCTGAGCACAAGAAGTTAGCACGCATCACTTACTCAGCTCGTGTTTCGGATTCTCATAGAGAAAATCGTACAAAGAAGATATTGGATAGAGGCGCTTTGCTTTCTATACTACGCGATTCCATTCGGACACATATCGGTTCGAGAATATCACTCATTGATGCCGAAGCTATTTTGAATGATCTTCTTACTTCGTTCGAAGCATTCAAAAAGCAGTAAAATAGTAACCTTTTAAACATAAAATATATGTCAAAAACAAACAGCGTTCGACTTATCGGACATCTAGGGCAAGACCCAAAACTCGTAAGCAATGGCGAGAACAGTTCAGTTGTATCTTTTTCATTAGCTACAAATGAAAATTACAAAGATGCAAATGGCAACAAAGCCACTCGTACAGAATGGCACAATATCGTATCATTCGGTCGCGTTGCTAACCTCATTATTCAATACTGCAAACGTGGAGAGTTCATCATGCTAAACGGAAGATTGCAAACCCGACAGTACACAAACAAGGAAGGGCAGCAGCGTTACGTTACAGAGATTATCACAGAGGAGATTTTATTCCTTGGCGGTAAGAAGTCAGAGGGCAGTGTTAGCAATGAGCCCATGATGATTTCAACTGACAGTGAGCCTCCTTTCTAGTATTTAACACATTACACCCTCCCCTTGCGGAGGGTTTTTTTTTATCATATATTTGCTTCACACCATGAGCAAAAGACCAATACACATACACGATATTCCATACCCTGCTTTTACTCAATTCCAATCTGGACGGAGATATTCAGGCAATTTTGTGCTTGATTTAATTCCATTCGAAGGTCAAAATGTTATACTGTATTGCGAGAAGATGAAACCGGAAAGTCTTACCCCCAAACCTATACATACAACAGTAGACCATATAGTTAAATTGGATATATTACTAGCTTCATCCAATTATTACGCTCTCACATTTCGTTTGTAATTCCATTTCTTTTTCATAGATTTGTAGTTCAAGCCCCCGGGCACTTCGACATATATTTTTTTTTATTGGTTAAATGGTAGTTTTTTAGATGAGATAAGGCCAGTCCGCAGTAACAAAAAAGAAGGCGAAAAATAAAAGAAAACTAGGTAAAAACTACAAGACAACTCGGACTAACCCTCAATTTACATGAGGGTTTTTTCTTTCATATTCTTACCCTACGTGCCGCTTCGCTCCCCCCTCCGTACCCATGCGCCGCTTCGCTCCCGTGTGGTATTTTTTACATCTGTAGGTTTTTTGAGTAAGGTAGGAGTAAGGTAAGTTGGTTTGAGTTGATTTGTGGGTTATTTGTACTTCGCCGCTTCGCTCCCCTGATGGAGGCGCGCATTTTTACATCTGTAATTTATTTGTATGTGATAGGAGTAAGGTAAGTT
>OGVZ01000143.1_pt1 | contig 11391 bp, 9 predicted proteins | sample 1575881 | NCBI WGS metagenome assembly OGVZ01 (sample SAMN07581520, study PRJEB24739) | freshwater metagenome | place: Singapore | collected 2015-01
GAAATGCTCGCTCCCGATTTTTCTGCGAAGCACCACTTACTGTTGGAAGTATTCGAAAGTCGCCCCGAAGTCTTTGCTCATAATCTTGAGACCGTCCCCCGAATTTTCAAACGGATACGTCCTGCCTTTAATTACGAACGTTCATTAAGTGTTATCGCGCAAGCGCGTGACTTTGGATTAATTACTAAGTCGAATTTGATCTTGGGCATGGGTGAAACACGGGAAGAAATCTCTCAAGCGCTTACTGATCTCCGAAGCGCTGGTTGCGACTTAATCACAATCACCCAGTATTTACGTCCATCGGCGCTACATCACCCGGTCGAGCGATGGGTAAAACCACAAGAGTTTGTGGAGTTAGCTAGCGAAGCCGAAGGTCTTGGTTTTCTTGGAGTGATGAGCGGCCCACTTGTTCGTTCGAGTTATCGAGCAGGAAAGCTATACAAGCAGGCGATGGAGTCTCGGTCTGGAGTGAACAATGGCTGAGTTGGTTTACCCACCAATCATCGGCATCGTAAAAACTCTCTGGAAGTACTTAGGTTTGCAATTCACCTTCTATGGTGAGGCCCATGTACCCAAAAAAGGCGCTGCAATTCTCGCAATGAATCATGTGGGCTATCTTGACTTTGCGATTGCCGGTACAGCAGTTCTCCCTTCGGGGCGCCTTGTTCGTTTTATGGCCAAGAAGGAGATCTTTGATAATCCCATTGCAGGACCACTCATGCGTGGAATGAAGCACATCTCGGTAGATCGCAAGAATGGCGGCCCGTCCTTTATCGCCACTCTACGCGCCTTGAAGAAAGGAGAGATCGTTGGGGTTTTTCCAGAAGCAACAATCTCCCAAAGTTTTGAACTCAAAGAAATGAAGAATGGCGTTGTGCGTCTTGCGATGGAGTCAGGTGCTCCAATCTTGCCGACAGTAATGTGGGGTTCACAGCGAGTTTGGACGAAAAATGTGAAGCGGGACTTTCGGCATCGCAAGTATCCGATCTTTGTGTCGATAGGAGAGGCCATTACTCTCAAGCCAGATAGCGACATAGAAGAGTCAATGAAGCTTCTCGAGATGCGAATGCGCCAGTTACTCTCGCAGCTCCAAAACGATTATCCTGACTCCCCGATTGGCCAACGTTGGGCGCCAGCCCGATTAGGCGGCACCGCTCCTACACCTCACGAGATTGAGGCAGGCAAGAATCAGCGAAAGGAACTATAGATTCATGTTCGGTCGCAAAAAGAAGGATCCAAACGCCCCCAAAAAAATTCGCTTCAAGACGATTCGTGATGCGTACTCACTTGCCACAAAAGAATATTCGTTCGTCCTACTTCGCTGTATTGCGATATTCATACCAATCCTGGCAATCGGAATCTTGATTGGAGCACAATTTGGCCGTCCTGGTTATGCAGCTTTTCTAACTTTCCCCGTTGCTTTCCTTGGAGCTTTCTTTTTCTTTACACGTCTTGCGAGTAACGCTGCTTATGCATCCATTGAAGGTCAGCCTGGAGCGGGAGCAAGCGTATTGATGTCCATCCGTAAAGGTTGGACCGTCACATCAGCCGTTGGTGTAAATAAAGCTCAAGACATGGTGCACCGAGCAGTTGGCAAGGCAGGCATTGTCCTTGTCGCAGAAGGCGGTTTTGGTGTTAGGACTCTTCTCTCAGATGAGAAGAAGAAGATGGAACGGTTTGCACCAGGTGTTCCGATTCATGAAATCATCGTGGGAAATGCAGACGGTCAAATCTCAGTCCGCAAGCTACAAAAGGCTATGAAGAAGTTCCCGAAGAAGCTATCAACAGTTCAGCTGCGTGAACTTCGTGCCCGACTCAAAGCTGTTGGAGGCATGAATATTGCGCTGCCAAAAGGACCGATGCCAAAAAATTTACGGATGCCTAAACCTCGTTAATTATTTCAGCCGCACAACGACGGTTTTCGTTATGCGATCATGTAAACCGCGACCATCTTTATCAGTAACGACCGCAGGAATGACTAAAGCGATCAGGAAGGTCCGAAGGAAAATCGGCGCAGGTTTCACAAAGAAGTAATCTGGATGGGATAACACCCGTAGGCGCATGACTCGTTGTCCAGCAGAAGCCCCGCCCAGCGAGGTAAGGATTGCCACTTCCAGAATGAAAACGCCAAGTCTGGTGAGAGTTGGACCTAAAGAGCTGGATTGAAGAGGGATTACCAGGGATGCCGAGAAGGTTGCAATCGCCCAATCTATGGAGATGGCTATGAATCTCCTGCCGTATCCCGCTGGTTCCATGCTCCGAACCTACCGTTTCCGCATCAGACTCGGGCAAAGCGAAACATTGCCGTAACAGAGGGGTTATGGATTTTTCACTGCAGAGCCCTAAGTTTGCCCCATCAATTCAGGGCTCAGTGAAGAGCTATGAGTACTCACTAACCAGGAGAATCATGTTTAAGAATTCTGCAGAAGTTCTTAACTACATCAAGAAGGAAGGAATCGCACTCGTTGATGTGCGCTTCATCGACCTTCCCGGTATCCAGCACCACTTCAATGTGCCGGCATCGCAATTCACCGAAGATGTATTTAAGGATGGTTTGATGTTCGATGGTTCCTCAATTCGAGGTTTCCAGTCGATTCACGAGTCCGATATGAAATTACTACCAGCTCCCGAAACAGCTTTCATTGATCCTTTCCGCAAAGAGAAAACGCTTGTTCTTCATTTCTCGGTAGTTAATCCCGATGACAATTCGGCATACAGCCGCGATCCACGCCAGATTGTCACCAAAGCTGTCGACTACATGCGCTCAACCGGTATCGCTGACACTGCATACTTTGCACCCGAAGCAGAGTTCTACGTCTTTGATCGTGTGAAGTTCCAAACTCGAATGAATACTGGTTTCTATGAAGTGGATTCATATGAAGGAGCTTGGAACACAGGAATCGATAACGATCCAGATGGAACTCCAAACCGCGGATATCGCACAAGAATCAAAGGTGGATATTTCCCAGTTTCGCCAACGGATCAATTTGCTGATCTACGCGATCAGATGGTCATTAACCTAGAAAAGGTTGGCCTCGAAGTTGAACGCGCGCACCACGAAGTTGGTACCGCAGGTCAGATGGAAATCAACTATCGCTTCAATGACATTCTCCATGCTGGCGATGACTTGATGAAATTCAAGTACATCATCAAGAACACCGCATGGGCAGCCGGAAAGACTGTGACCTTCATGCCGAAGCCACTCTTCGGCGACAACGGTTCAGGTATGCACGTCCACCAGTCGCTCTGGAAAGATGGCAAACCTTTGATGTGGGGCGATGGTTACGCGAACCTCTCTGACATCGCTCGTTGGTACATCGGCGGTCTTTTGAAGCACGCACCATCTCTTTTGGCATTCACAAACCCAACAGTGAACTCATATAAGCGCCTTGTTCCTGGTTACGAAGCACCAGTAAACCTCGTTTATTCTGCACGTAACCGTTCTGCCTGTATCCGTATCCCGATTACTGGTACAAGCCCTAAGGCAAAGCGCATCGAGTTCCGTTGTCCGGATCCATCATCTAATCCATATCTCGCATTCTCGGCAATTTTGATGGCGGGCCTTGATGGAATCACCAACAAGATTGAGCCACCGAAGCCAGTTGATAAGGATCTCTATGAACTAGAGGGTGCTGAAGCAAAGGCGATCCAACAAGTTCCAGGATCACTTGATGCAGTTATCGATAACCTCGAAAACGATCATGAATTCCTCACTCGCGGTGGCGTCTTCACGAAAGATCTCATCGAGACATGGATTGATTGGAAGCGTAAGTCAGAAATCGATTATGTTCGACTACGTCCACATCCTGCTGAATTCGAGTTGTACTACGACATCTAAAGTCGGATGTAGTGAAAGGGCCCGCTTCGGCGGGCTTTTTCATTTCTAGTCTAAATTCTTCAAGCGCTGCGCTAATGGTGGGTGTGTGTAATTGAAGGCTACATAGAGCGGATGAGGTGAGAGGTTCGCCAAGCTATCGGTCGAAATTTTCTTGAGTGCGTTCTTGAGAGCACCTGCATCGTCGGTTACTTTAGCGAAAGTATCCGCTTCAAACTCGTTGTGTTGGCTCCATGAATTGTTCAAGAGTCCAAGCACGGTACTCAAAGGTGTGAAAAGTATAAAGAATGTCAGCGCCGATAGATGAAAGCTGGACTCTTCAGCACCTAGCGCATTTGAAAGTTCTGGATAACCAAGGAGCCATCCCAGTAGAGCGAAGGTGGCGAAAGTTTGGACGTTGCTGAAGACGAACATCGATAGCGTGTGCTTTTTCTTGTAATGCCCAATTTCGTGAGCCAAAACGGCGACGATTTCTTTTGTCGTGAGTTTTTCAATCAAAGTATCGAAAAGGACAATAGTCTTGCTTCTACCTAAGCCACTAAAGAAAGCATTAGCTTTGGTTGATCGCTTGGAGCCATCCATGACAAATAGACGTCCTAGCGAATAACCTTGTGAGGCACAATACTTTTCGATCGCGGTACGCAGCGCGCCTTCTTCGACTGGTTTAAGTTTGTTGAAAAGCGGCAAAATCAGAGAGGTTCCAAACATGAACATCAATAGTGAGAAGCCACTTACAAGCAGCCAGGCAAATATCCAGAACGCGCTACCTAACTCCTGATAGATCCACAAGACTGCAGTCAATAACGCACCACCTATTAGCGAACCAATCAGAGTCGACTTAATCGTGTCGGCAATAAAGGTTTGTGCAGTTATCTTGTTGAAGCCGTATCTCGCTTCGATGCCAAAGATGGAATAAAGCTGGAAAGGAAGATTGAGCCACCAGGAAATGACGCTCAACGCCGCGATAAATGCGAGTGAGATAAGTATCTGATTATCGAAGCGATCACGAACCCAATTATCGAGTGATGCGAACCATCCGTAAGTTAGTGCGAAGATCAAAACAATCGTGGAGAAAGTCGAACTATAAAACCCGAATCGGGTCTTCTCAGAGGAGTAAGCAATCGAACGCTCGCGCTCGTTGACGTCATAGAGATTTGCGATAGAGGAATCCAATGGGTCTCGAGCTCGGCTCTGATTCAATTGATCAAGAAGAGCTTCAAGAATATACGTAACAAGAACAATTACGACGAGAGACGTCAAAAGCATTTGCCAAGGTTAGCCGATAGGATTTCGGTATGTGCCGACTCATGGCTTATTCATCAAAGACCCAAACAACGCTACCTTCCTTCATGGGAGAAGCGTTCGAACAGTTTGTTCAACTCTCCAACGTTCATCACGATTCATGGGGGCTGGCTCTGGTCGATCAAGGAACTGCTCGACTCACCAAGAAAGCAGAAACCGCCGCCACCAGTAGCGATTTTTCCAAGACGTTATCGGCAAATACCGCGACAGGTGGATTACTCCATTTCCGCTGGGCCTCCCCTGGATTACCCGTTACCGAACTCAATGCACATCCGTTCACATTTGAAGATATCTCCTTCATCCATAACGGAGCGCTTTCGCCATATGACGCAGTTAAGTCATTGGTTGCACCAAAGTTTGCAGCTTTACAAGAAGGAGATACAGATAGCGAGCAATTCTTTCTCTACCTTATGACCGAAATTGATCGACTTGGATTTGTCGACGGTGTTAAGAGAGCAATCTCAACCATCAAGTCAGATTTCAAGTACAGCTCCATAAACTCCATGATCATGAATAGCGATTACTTGATTGTGACCTCTGAGCATGATCCAGAGAACAAACCATCGTGGGCTGACGAGATTTACTACGAATTGCGCTACCGTCTTGATGAGAATGGAATTGCCGTGGCTTCATCTGGTTGGGATCAAGCAGGCTGGAACCTTTTGCAGAATCATCAAATGCTCATTATCAATCGCAAGACCTTTGAGACTGAATTAATCAACCTGTAACAGCTTCAGCCCTCTTCTTGCTTTCTGCTGAAACCACAACCAAAACTCCCAGCACAATTATCAATCCCCCAATTGCGTAACTCATCGTAATCACTTCATCAAGGAAGATTGCGCCGAGAGCGACTGCGATAACTGGATTGACATAGGCATAAGTCGCAGTTAAAGAAACTGGGGCATTTTGTACCAGCCATAAATAGGCGGTGTAGGCAATGATTGAACCGAAGGTTACAAGGTAGGCAAACCAGAGCCATGACCAATTCGATCCGTCCAAGAAATCCCCTAGTTCTTCTCCTTTGATGAATCCTGCCAACGTCAGTGAGACACCGCCAGCAAGAAGTTCGTAAGCAGTAAATACCAGAGCGTTCTTGGGAAGCGGAAATCGAGGTGCCAGGAATGTGCCTAGCGCCCAACCGATGTTTCCGATAAGAACCATAAACATGTAGAAGATAACCGTCGAAGAACCTTCTCCACTCACTGACTGCACGCTGCCTGGTTTAAGAAGCAGGGCAACTCCGACCAGGCCAATAATTAAACCTAACCAGGTACGGATGGATGGTCGCTCGCCAGAGATAAAACGAAATATCGCGATCCATATTGGAAGAGCAGCAATAATCAGCGCAACGATTCCTGAAGGAACATGCTTTTCTGCAACGGCCACGTTTCCAAGTCCAAAACCTAAAAGCACAAACCCTAAAATAACCGACGTCCTGATCTCAGCTTTTGGCACTGCCATTTCCTTAAATCCCTTTGTGGCGATTACGAACAGTGAGAGCAGTACGCCAGCTATAAAGAATCTGATTCCCATACTGAGAAGTGGCGGCATGGTCTCGATCACGTAGGCAATTGCAAAATAGGTCGATCCCCAAATGATGTATACCGTCCAGAGCGCAAACCAAGTCATCGAGGATTTGCTAATCGCGGGCACGCGCACAATCTACTAGTAAGGTAATCCGGTTATGTACCGCACACCCTTTGACCATGTACCCGAGATTGATCCGGGTACGCCCGATGTGCGCAGCGTTCCCCGATTCTTATGGTGGATTGGAGTAAACCAGAAGCGCATCGTCTTAACTGGAACTTTTTTTGGAATCATCAACTTGCTCTGCGTTGCAATCATGCCAGGAGTCTTAGGGCGAGGAATTCAAGCGATTGCTGATAACAATAATGATCATCTGCGCCAAGCAGTGCTTTTCGCCTTGTTACTAGGAATCTGCCAAGCTGCCGCAGGCATATTGCGCCACAGGCGCGCAGTCGGAAGCTGGATATCGGCGGCTACCCGTCTGCAACAGCTCGTCGCCAGAAAAGCAGTTGATTTGGGTGCAGACTTACCGCGTTTGGTTTCTACTGGTGAAGTTTCAGCCATCAATTCCAATGATGTTGAGCGTGTAGCTCGCGTATATGACCTCATTCCACGTCTCAGCGGCGCGATAATCTCGTTTATCTTCGTCTCGGTTCTTCTCATCTCATCTTCTCCAACCTTAGGTTTACTTGTTGTCATTGGTGTTCCACTCTTGGGTCTTGCAATCGGGCCAATCATCAAACCTTTACAGGCTAGGGAGTCAGTGCAAAGAGAGAAACTCTCTCAATCTTCTGGATTAGCTGCTGACACTGTCGCAGGGTTACGAATCCTTCGTGGAATTGGCGGAGAGGAAACTTTTCTTTCTCGTTTCCGTGACGCCTCACAAGAAGTCCGTGCTGCGGCTGTGCGCACTGCAAAGATGAGAGCTCTCCTTGATGGCCTACAGGTAATTCTTCCTGGCACCTTAGTTGTGGGCGTGATTTGGATTGGCGGTAATCTCGTTAGCCAGGGTGATTTGCGCGTTGGCGAACTCCTTGCTTTTTACGGATATAGCGCATTCCTCATGATTCCGCTTCAAATTCTGACTGAATCTGCTCAGAGACTTACCTCAGGAACAGTCGCTGCGCGCCGAGTTATGCGATTGCTGAAAGTTGAAAATCTCCAACAATGGGGAGAACGAGATTTTCCCGAAAATTTCCATGCGATTACCGATTCGACATCAGGTTTAAAGGTTCACCGCGGTGAGTTCTTAGGCGTTGTTTGCGATAATTCTTTATTCGCCGATGAACTCGTTGATCGCCTCGGTGGTTATGTTGATTCAAGCCACGTTGATGTCGATGGCACGCTCTTCTCCATGATTGGCCGAACGCACTTGCGGAAACATATCTACGCGCAAGAGAAAGAACCTGCCATCCTCTCTGGGACTATCGAATCACTCTTTCGAGTTCCCGCCTCAGGCCGGCTCACGATCGCAGAGGCGATAGATGCTGCATCTGCTGCGGACATACTGGATTCTCTTGACGGAGATGGGTATAGCGCTGAGGTTGTTGAACGAGGCAGAACTCTCTCTGGCGGACAACGTCAACGTTTGGCACTAGCGCGCACACTTTTTGTTGATGCTCCAATTGTCGTTCTAGATGACCCAACCAGCGCTGTCGATGCGCATACTGAGGCGCGTATCGCCCAGCGTTTGAAAACCATTCGCGCCGGCCGGACTACGGTCACTGTCAGCAACAGTCCACTGATTCTCGACCACACTGACTCGGTTGCGCTCATCGTTGAAGGCAAGCTTGTCGCTACCGGCACTCATTTCGAACTTCTGAAAACTAATAGCGTGTATCGCTCATTGGTGGTGAGAGGCGAATGAGGATTCTTAAGCCTTTGCGAATCACTGATGAAAGTGCGCTTCCATCTACCGCTTACCCCGCTCCTCCTCAGGATACTAAGCGACTAGATAAAGCATTCGGTCTTGGTAAATCTGCTAATCGTCTCCCAATCGCCACTGAAGCAACTGTCAACAAAGAGATGTGGTCACTCCTGTGGAGTCATAAACGTGGATTCTTGTTGGTTGCGCTATTACAACTCCTCACGACATCTGCCGCGTTGATACCTCCACGTGCATTTGGAAACTTACTTGACACTTTGAAACGTAATCCCGATGCAGTCGATATCAATCGCACTGTTGTGATTGTGAGCGCTGCTTTGATGCTTCAAGCAACTTTCGTTTACTTCACCAAAGTACGCGCCTCGATTCTTGGCGAATTCGTTCTATCCGCACTGCGTGAGCGTTTCGTCGCACGCGTAGTGGAGCTGCCTCCCAATGTCGTAGAACGTGCCGGCGCGGGTGAACTACTCACGCGAACAACAACAGATATCGATCACATTACGTGGGCAGTGCGTGATGCAGTTCCCGTCATCACAATCTGTCTGGTATCCATCTTCGGTATCTCTACCGCAATCGCGCTTACTGCACCGCTTTTCTTAAGTGCAGTGTTCATCGGTATTCCGCTGGTTTTCGCAGCGACTCGCTGGTATCTACGACGCTCGCCCCAGGCTTATCGCGTCGAATCTTCCTCCTATGCGATTGTGAACTCGGTTCTCGTCGAGAGCGCAGAATCCGGACGAACAATCGATGCTCTTCGTCTTGGTACCCAACGAACTGCTCGCACCGATGCGGCCATTAGTAGATGGGTTGAATGGGAGCGCTACACATTGAGACTTCGCACGCGATGGTTCCCCGTCGTTGAAATCAATTACATTCTTCCTGTATCTGCGGCGCTTCTCATGGGTGCGTATTTCTACGATCGCGATCTTGCGACGATCGCAACCATTACGGCTGGAATCTTGTATGCCCAGATGCTGGCAGGTCCGATTGAAGCGATGCTCTGGTGGATTGATGAGTTGCAAACTGGAAAAGCTTCACTGTCGCGTTTGCTTGGAATTCATGAAGTTGATGCGCGTGAAATTCGTAATGCTGAACCAACAGGTAGAGATATCACGGGCCATGAAGTGACGTACGGATATCGCGAAGGTAGAGATGTATTGAAAGAAGTGAGTTTTCTAGTAGAGCCCGGAACAAAGTTAGCGATTGTCGGACCCTCGGGCGCTGGTAAATCAACACTTGGTCGACTTCTCGCAGGCGTGCAACCTCCCAACAAAGGCAAGATCACAGTTGGTGGCGCAGAAATCGGATATTTGCCGGTCGAACAAGCTCGCCAAGAAGTCGCACTTGTTACACAGGAGCACCATGTCTTCGTTGGGACGCTTCGCGACAACATCACCCTTGCCAAGCCAGAGGCAACTGATGAAGAAGTGTGGCGTGCACTTGATGCTGTTGATGCTTCCAGTTGGGCCAAACTCCTTGATAAAGGTTTGGACACAATTGTCGGGAATGGTGGACATCGTTTATTGCCAGCACAGGCGCAACAACTTGCGCTCTCAAGACTTGTTCTTGCCGATCCTCACACTCTGATCCTTGACGAAGCCACATCTTTATTGGATCAACAAGCTGCCAAACATCTTGAAGCCTCCCTCGGGGCCGTGCTTGAAGGCCGCACCGTCATCGCAATTGCGCATCGTCTGCAAACTGCCCATGATGCTGATGTGATTGCTGTTATTGATGATGGACGAATCACGGAATGGGGCTCTCATGATGAACTTCTTGCTTCAAATGGCGCTTACGCCCGACTCTGGAGATCCTGGCGCGACGAGAGTTAGAGGTTTTTGCGATTTAGATGCAGATGCAAACCATTTGCAATAAGATTTCCCCATGACCCAGACCTCTCCACGCTCGCTACGTCAGCACCTCCGTTTCGAGCGAGATGAGATCCCGTCCCTGGTGGGAATCCTCGGGACGGTCGTTGCTCTCCATGTAATCGGCTGGGGCCTCTTCATCTATTACAACTCAAACCCTGAATATCACGGGTTGGCCGATACAAAAGGTGTTCTCGTATACGCAGGAGCTGGAGCGCTTGCATACTCCTTTGGTTTACGTCACGCATTTGATGCCGACCATATCGCTGCGATTGATGACACCACGCGCCTTATGTTGGCAAAAGGCAAAAAGCCTTTGGGTGTGGGTCTTTTCTTTTCACTCGGGCATTCGACTGTCGTTCTCGCGCTATCGATCCTCGTAGCTTTTGCCGCGCAGCGTGCAGTTAAATTCCAAGAGGGTTTTGCCGAAACGGGTGGGATCATCGGAACTTCCGTTTCTGGGTTATTTCTTTATCTCATCGGGATACTCAATCTTGTAATTCTTGTGGGCATCATTGGAGTCTGGCGAAAGGCCAAGACTGGAAAATTCTCCCATCAGCATCTAGAAGAACTTCTCAATGATCGCGGCTTGATGCGTCGTATCTTTCGCGGAAAATTCAAAAAGGGCTTTGATCACTCTCGTCAGATTTATCCAATCGGAGTCCTCTTTGGCCTTGGCTTTGATACCGCAACAGAGGTTGCGATTCTTGGACTTTCTGCGACTGCTGCTATTGGAACAGTTGGGGGCGTTCTGCCGCCTCTTGCGATCATCGCACTTCCAATTATCTTTGCCGCAGGTATGTCACTCATGGATGCGCTGGATGGCATCTTCATGACCAAGGCTTACGGATGGGCTTTCACATCCCCTCTTCGCAAGATCTATTACAACCTCACAACAACATCTATTTCAATCTTCGTGGCTCTCGTCATCGGGACCATACAAATCATCAATGTTCTTCCGATAAAAACCAATA